>Ga0116231_10006278_pt1 | contig 22797 bp, 7 predicted proteins | sample S1TSphgellanicum_2_FD_89695 | JGI IMG/M metagenome (GOLD analysis project Ga0116231, IMG submission 89695) | Host-associated microbial communities from peat moss isolated from Minnesota, USA - S1T2_Fd - Sphagnum magellanicum MG | ecosystem: Host-associated > Plants > Peat moss > Unclassified...
CTTTTTTACCGGTTCTTTCATAAAACCTCTGGTTCTTCTTTTGAAAGAACCGGAACCGGTGATTCTTTGATTATGGGGAAAAAAATTCAAAGAACCGGAACCAACACTGGTTCATACATAGGTTTCATACATAGGTAGGTAGGTAGGAAGGAAAATAGGTTCCATATATTATGTGAGACCATAGTGTGAACCTGGCGGTTCTTTATATTTTTCCAATTGCTACTAAACACCGGTTTCCATCGGATCACACTGGGCCAAAGTGATTCAGCACCCACCGGTGCACCATCCATCCACTGGATGCCTGAACTTGTTGTGGATGAACCTGAACCTCTCCCGTGCCCAACCCAGTCGTGCTTGCCCACCGTCACAGACAGACTTGCTGAATTAATATATTAGATGTGAAACCCTTTAAAATGATGTTGTTTATAATTAAGGTTAAACTTGACACAATCCATTAATGAATTATGAACAACACATTATACATAGTTATTATACTTAATGCAAGCACTACCCAAGTTTTGTTAGGTTACTAGACTTTTGATCATACATAACACAACCCATGACCTAAATTAAGTAGTTTCACTTGGTTTTGGTAATTCAATGGACTCTTTGATATATTTGACGCAAATTTTGACCTAACTTAAACAACTTGATTTAGGCAACATCTTGTTTTCAACCTTAACCTTAATTTGTTTTGGAATCTTGTTGCATTTAATGTGTTGTCTAAAGGAAAAAGAATCATTAAAAAAATGCCTTGTGGAATTGATGACATATGTATCTCTCACACAAAAGTTGAACATGTCCTATTAAAATGAAGGTCGTTTACAACTATATATCCCATAAAAGATGATCCGGTCGATGCATGGTTACAAGGTGGACCAATTTGGCACAAAACCAAAGTCCCTATTTATTAAAAAAATGGTAAAATTTTGGAAATTACAACTAGTTTACCTTAGATTACATTGATTTCCTCCATATTTTTTCCATGTCATTAATGACACATTTAGAGTTTCTATTTCTTTAAGCATTTAAGTAGAAAAAACATAAAATATTTTTTCCTTCAATATGATATGAACTTATGAAAAAATGCTCTTGATTAGCCCATTCAAAAGTTCATAAGTATAGTTTTAAAATTCAATTCATTACTTATTTTGTTTTTATGCTTCTTTGATATGATATCTTATTAATTTTGTGTCCCTTACACACACCCCATTAGTCAATGGACCGTAGTATATTCCACATGAAAATGGAAATCAAAGGTGCAATCCATGAATTTTGAGTTCAAAAGTCCATAGCTTTTATGATTTTAAAAAAATTGTAAAATGATTTTGTGCATCATGTAAATATTCAAGTTAAATTTTTTAAACCAAGTCCATTTAAATAAATTTTAAAACCTATAAAGTGACATGGGCATTGCAATGGCAACCACAAAGTGAAATTGGTTGACCTAACACCAAAATTGGTCCACCCAACCATGCATCAACCTAACCTTCTCTTCAACCAAGAGTTTTTGTGTGGTTAGGGTACTTTTTATAATTTAGTTACAACTTACACATGTCAACAACTTGTTTGCTAAATAAATGTAATTTGAAAATATCTCAATGGGTGCATTAGTGTTCATATGAAACAATTTTGTCAACAAATGTATTCATGTCTATTAATAAAACACACCAAAAGACCTAAACAAGAAGCATATAAAGAACCCAAAAGTTAGGGATGTTTAAAGTTTTAAAATAGACAAAAGAAATGTACACATAACTTTTTGGGGAAGTTTTCCCAATTTTCCTCAAAAAGGAAAAAACATAGTGTGCCATGATGAATAACTTTGAAAGATATAAAACGGAAAAACTTTTGATGAGGCTAAGTTTGGAATTACACATGTGGATACACTTAAGTTAAGGTGTTATTGATTTATTATAAGTCTTTTGGATCATGCACAAATGCACATAATCATAAAACATTTTTTTCATAGGCCTTCATGATTTAATGAATCCATGGACAACACAAGTCTAGTTCATTTTAAATAATCTGTACTTAGGGAATAAAGTCATAGCTCACACTACCTATGTGTAGGTGAAAAAGAACACAACACATTTAAGAACCTAAGACAAAAAGACTTATGTGAAAGGGAAGGTGGATGATATATTGCTAGTCATCCACTCCAAAAAAAGTATTGGAGGTACAACTATTGGTGTTGGTTCACCTTGGTTTAATTAACCTACCCTTTTACTTTCCTACCTACTTACCTACATAGGTAAATAAATATTTATACTCTTCTACATGTTTAGGTAGGTTAGTAAATAGGTATGTAATGTAAGTAGGTCTTATCTACTTATGTAGGTAGGTATATATGTCCTACCTATCTATTTTTATTTAGGTACCTAGGTAGGTAGGTATTTAGCCTAGGTAGGTTAGTAGGACCTACCAAGCTACTTACTTAGGACTATGTATCAACTTACCTAGTTACTTAGATATATTATTATTATTATTATTTTAAGATTTAATTAATATGCATCATGGCAACTTTTGATTGTGCTACATGTCATAATCTAACACCTTTTTAAATGAACAATTATAATGGATGGTGGAGATCAATATTTCACAAAGAAAATAATTCTCATCCAAAAATCTTCATAGTGTCACATGGCAAAATTTGATTAGAAAATGTGTCGAGATCTATATATGGGCATCCATAATGGATGGCCTAGATTAATATTTTAATAATAAATTAATTTTTCTCAAATTTTATTATGTTGTTAAGTGACAATTAATGACAAGGTAATTAGTGATAACATTTAATGTGAATTTTTTGAAATGTTATTGAAAGTATTATATTTTGAACAATATAATATTTTAAATGTTATTATTAATAGGGCAATTAATGATAACATTTAATGTGAATTTTTAAATTTATAATAATTTTTTGGAGTACTTTAAAACTAAGCTTTAATATCAAACATTTATTTGTTTCATTTGAATAATGTTTTATTAAAAATGCATGTCAAAGTGGGGATTTCTAACAAGTTTCTCAATAACATGTTAATGTTAAACTTTGCCCAATTAAGTTTTAAAGAACTTGTGTGGCTTGATAGTTAAAATGTTGACACTTCTTTTATGAAATTGTGGGTTCTATCTTGGGCAAATGCATATGTATACCCAATACATGTAATTATGTAAATGTGCACCCAAATATACATGAGAATATGTTTTAAAAAATACAAATGACATGTGGTTATGATCATTAAATGCAACATGATCAAATTTTCCATGATTTAAAAAAATTTGCAAGCCAATAAATATAGATCTTGAGACCTCAAAAATCAAATTCTAAATATAATTATGAAATTCCTTGGTGCTACATGTGACTATTTGAAATGACCAAACATGGTTCTAGGAAAAATATCTTAATCAACTAGTTTTTTTTGCTAGTAAGTTAAAACTAGCTATGTCAAAAAAAATTATCATTTTCATTGTTATACTATTAAATTTTGGTAGTGAAAAAACACAATTTTCTTTTTTTTGAATAGATGTCAATATGAAAGAGTTTTGAGCTTGCAAAGTAACATGATTCATAACTCACAAAATTATGCCAATTCAATGTAATCCCCATTGGTGTTTACAAAATATAATATAAGAAGAAGTGATTCTTTTGAAGTTTGGGATGAGGCATGTCAATTTGTGTTTCTCATGATTTTGTTCATGTACCATTTTGTTTTGCACCTTAAATTCAACTTTATGAATTTGTTATATGTTACATGTTGAAGTTTTTAATTTTTTTTAGTGGGAACAAAGGAAAATGCCCCAGGTTTGCATTTCACTATAAAAATGAGAATTGGTAAGTTTTTTACCCATCATACAATTGACAAATTTTAAGGGTGAATGAGGTTATCAACATTTATGAATTCAATAACCAACCCATAAAGGTCTTCCCAATTCTTTAAATTTTTCTTACCAAGCACATAGGATTTTTCTAATTTAAAAATAATTAAATCATTAGTCACTTAATAGATTATTAATAATTCCAATGACGATTTTTTTTGAAAAACTTGTATATGAAAAATGTTGCAAAATCTTTCATATGGTTGTCCCTAGACAATTAATTTTTCATATGATCATGCTTCAACAAATTTAAAAACAATTACATAAACAACTATCTAATTTCAGCTTAACTAGATCACTTTTTTTCTAATAATTACCTATATTCTTCTTAACTTTTCTAATAACTATTTCACACATTTTCCCTACCCTCCAACATGGACATGAAAAGGAAAATTAACATGTTCATTTTCATGTCCATGATGTTTATCTTAATTCAAAATAAATTTGACATTGACATAAATAGTGATGAGTTATTAAAAACCATATGGGAACATAAGAAGAGGAAAAATAGTAGTTGTGTTTGTTTCATACATGCTTGGTAAAACCTAAAATCATACATGCATGTCTACTATTTTAGGGAAAAAATAAATTTTTATAACATAAAAACCAATAACAATACGAAAAAATTAATCAATTAAAAATTAACTTCATTATGATCTTTGTTACTAAATCTTCATCAAAGTTTTATCGAAGTTTTTAAAGTAACATCAAATTAATTTAGAAAAATTATACATTGAAAATTAAAAATTGACATGTTTTGTTCTATCAAATCTTGCATAATTTTTTAAGAATCTCATTTTAATAAGATTTAAAGGAATTGAAGTTAATTTTTTTATGTTTATCAAACAGATTCCATTTTAAAAATTAGTCATATGAATTGTTTTTACATTTCATAATTATATAAAACCTTGGGATACAAAAAGGCAAGTGACAACCCAAAAAAAAATGATATAGATGCATGATTAAATCAGTTACCCAACATTCATATTTTGAAAAGAAACTCAACAAGTAGGTGGGTAAATTTCAAAACAACCCATCAAATGGATGGTTGCATTTAAAATATACAAATGTGCATGCATTAACTTTGGGCAATAAAAAAGTTGATTATCCCCAATAGTGTGCAATAATGTGGAGCCCAAGTTTGTTTGATAATGTAATGTTTTTTCAATAACTACTCAACATTGATTTTTTTCTTCACATTAATGTACACATGTGCCATGCCTACTACAAAACTTTCCAAATTTGTGTGTGAGTATTTGATGTACTATTGTAACCTCTTATATTAAAAAGTCATTTAAAATATATATATTTGGAGTCCTATTCATTAATATGATAAACAACTTGAGTAAAATCTTTGAGTAAAATCAAAGAATGATGTGTAAAATTTCCAAATTCATATGAAAAGCCCAATGTAATGTTGTTTGCATGCAACATGTAAATATTAGTTCATTGAAGCAACTTTCAAAACAACTCAATGCATCAATTTGAACAATTTAATTTTTGATTGTGCACCTATGGAAAGGCCTATGATACTATTACAATATTTAAATGTTAGGTGTTGAAATGAATTCTTTGAAACAAATCAAGACCCTCATTTCAACAATTTGATTAATTGTATAGACTTTTTTTCATGGTTAGGTATATGGAATAGGCTTTTTCATTTTTACTCAATTATCCAAATAATCTACACTTGAGCTACCTTCACACTTGATGTTAAGTCAATATTAAATGGATGTTAAGGAAGGCAAAAAAAATGTTGTATTCAAATCAAGAATATTGTTAGTTAACATCAAAACCAAGATAACATTTTTAATGACACCCAACGTTAAGTGGATGATAATTTAATATTAAATGAATTAATGGTTAATATAAAATTTTCAAAAAACATAAATTTTGAAATAAAAATTCAACGTGAGTAAAAAGATAAGTAAGTAAGATGAATGGATAAATAAATAATAAGTAAGTAGGTAGGTGAGTTGGTGGGAGAACAATGAAAAAACATTTTGTTAAAGTTACTATATATTCACATAAGTCTTTTTTAAGGAATTGTTATATGATATTTTGTGGATATATATATTTTTTGGGAAAATGTGTGCATCTTTATTATCTTAAATGATTCATTTGTCTTAGGATACTTAACATACATTTGTTTTTGTCCCTTAAACCTTTCACCCCTTTTCTTCGGTTTATTTAATAGTGCATCTCACAGATATTGAGGAGTAATGAAAATATATGTAGGTAGTAGTGGAGGCCCTCAAGAAAAAGGAAATATAATAGTGGTGGAATTTTATTTATTTTTGGTTTGTTAAGTTTTTGTTCATTTTAAACAAACTTCAAATAGTAAATAGACCAATTAGTGGATGAGAGAGAGAACGATCGAAACCAAACTCTTTTGGGACCTACTATGAATGGAAAAGAAAAAAAGAAAAGCAAAGGAGAGAGAACATAAATTTTTGGTGCTTGGGCTATGCGTTGCCTGGTGGATTATATTTTTCCACACCCTCCACAAGTTTTGAAACATTGACAAAACCTTTTTGCAAGAATTTTCTTTTATCACTTGGTTAACCCAAATAGATTGATTTACCCCATCATTAACCCCATATTAGTTTGAAGAAAACTTGCACGACCTTGTTTATGCCCAAAAGAGGAAAAGAAAGGTTTAGGGTTTTAGGATAAGCATCCAAAATAACAATAATAATAAAAGAGAAAAAGGCCATAGAAATGGATTGTCTTGCTTGCAAAACCATTTTGTCCAAGTAACTAGTCCACTTACGAGCCTATTTAGAGGACATTTTTATTAAAACATTTTTTCCCCTTTTTTATCCGATTTTCAACATCAGTAGGTTGTGGGACCTAGGTAACAAGGAAATACAATTGAGAATAGTACATTTGGTATTAAAAGGTCCTTATAAAATGAATATAAACTAATGCAACATAAAATACAAACCTTGTAGGGTCATCCAACCATCCATAAATGTTGTAATGTGCCTTCCAAGCAGGTGAAAACATAACTAACTTTACACCACAAAATTAGGAAACTTTTGTGTGGTGCTTTTTGTTTCAGATCTTGCAAAACTAAGAACAAGGAATGAAACATGTAATGTTTTGGTATTAGAATGTTTAGGTCATGTTGAATTTAATAGAGTACTGATCATGGCACTCAAGCTTATAGTGAAGTTAGGGTTTGGCTTTGGCAAAATGCCCTAGCAAAGGACTTCTTAAATTTTTTTTTATTTCGTTTATTATTGTGTGATTTGCTTTGTAAATTTAAGATTGCATTGTAATGGTAAGCATTTTTTAGAAAATGGGCCATGTGTTCATAGTAGACTTTCTACTTCATGGGCATTAAATGTCCCATGTCTCATAACTCATCACGTTTCATTGAACCTCATAATTCCCATTGCCCATTTGCTTTATCATGCGCCACCACAAACCTATTCTCCACCTCATCTTCCATGCAAACCACGAACCACCTACTAGTTACCCCTCCCAATTTAATAAATCACATACCACCTATTAGTTCCCCCTACTAGCCTTTAACCCTTCGTGTGAATGTGGGGCCCCAACTTTACACTCTCCCAAACCTTTTCGATCATGCACATATAAGACATTTCCCCCCTCCCATTTTATTGGTCCTTATAGTTGGCCATGATTAAACCCCCCAACTTACCCCCATTTTTTCAACACATTTTCAACCTCCACCTAAAGTCTTTTGCCCCACTTGTGGGCGCTAATTTATCAATCAAAGATTAATTTGTCATTAATGTTTTGATCAAACATCCAATTCATCTAATTTAAACCCTTGTGATCATTTCGGTTAAATAACCTCCCTTGCTCCCACCCCACCTACATAAGCTTGGACATGGGTTTCATCATTGGATGTCTTTGGGTTTTTTCATTTAGGCCTTTGATGTTTTCGATTTTATAACCACATCCCCATTGCTTTATGACATGATGTACAAATAACATTTTGTTTTCCATTGGATAAATTAACAAATGACCCATATAATGTGATACCTTGACATTTACTCTTTTTATTACCCCGATGGTTTGTTGTTTTGCCTTTTTGTGGTGGGGTGACATGGCATAGGGAAATGCAGATTCAACCCAAAGGCATTCTAGCAAACAATTGGGAAAACTTATAGGAGGAGTTTGTTTTTATGAGCCCAAGCTTTGGTAGCTAATTCGAATTCAATCCTTTTTCCCCAACATGATCTTCTAGTTCACAAACATTTACTTTGCAGTTTAGTTCTTAAGCATGCAAGGGAATATTCTCAAGTAATTCATGTTTTGGCACCATTTTCTCTTGCACCCACGTCCTTTGACACCACTTCAGCTTTCACCACATTACACCCTAAATCAAATGGTTATTTTCCATTTTTCCTTGAATATTACAAACTAGACTAAGACCTTGAACTTTCTTCTAATTTTTTTAAGTTGACATTCTAATGCATGTTGCATTTATCGATAAGTGGTCATTTTGGGATGGTTTTTGAACTCCTTTGGAACTATTTTCACCCTTGAGATTCAATAACTGGATTCTTTAAATTGTTTTACTTTGTTTTTATATTACATATAGTCACATTCCACCTTGAATTGCATGTGTCCTTAGAGTGGCCTATGTCTTTACCATGAACAAGCCTTCAGGTGGAATTTGTTCCATTATAGTGGGGGAAACATTGTATTGACTCACAAGTCATGCTTTGTGCTTTTAATTTTATGATGCTTTTGGAACACATTTTTCCCCACATTAATTTGGAATTGCAACCAAGGGCAATTGTGAAGCAATAATCCATAGCATTATATGCACCTTGGACCTTCACCTCGACTGGGTTGTTTTTTAGTTGGATGTGGCAAATACCTTTAATTGAGTGTTAAGAGGGGTCATATTTCAAAAACTTCATGCAGCAGGTGGGGACATCATACAATTCATCCCTTTTGTTCGTGCATTGTATGCATTTAAATCTCCCCTATTTTATAATCATTGTAATCATGAAGTTGATGTCATAATCATCCCATTTGCCATGGGACCTCGTTAAGGTGATCTTTTGGGGGGCATTATTCGATTTAGCCCATTTTAGGGCTTTATGTTTTACATTTAATCATTTCGTTTCTTGTTTATTTCCATCCATTGTAGATGACATTCACACCATAAGTCCCCCTTTAATTGTATCATATACATATGAACATTTTCCAAATTAAACTCCATGCAATAGGGTTTTTTATCCAATCTCAAAAATGCATAACATGCTCACCTTCTAGCTTGCCACTGGACTTCAACACCCATCCCATTTTACCACCCTATCCTAGTTTACCACCCCATAAGAAAGAATTAAAATCTTGGGGGTTTTGTTGGGCACCTTAATTTTCATATTATCTTTCATTAAAGATGCTTGATAGAGGATGTTTGATGTGTGGGCCCTTTTTTTAGAATGGGTGATGTTCAGGTAGCCTTTGGAATTCTAACTTGTTATTTTGTGCAACGCCCATCATATATTTTACGATACCCACCTTTAGTTTCCACCTTCACAAAATCCCTTATTTCATTTGACTATTCTCTCCTTCAAATGTTTAACGCCTTTTGGGTCCCAGATAATTTGATAGCCCAAAAGGACCCCCAGTTCATAAACAAGTTTCTTGCCCAATAATTTTTGATGACATTAGGCTCATATCAATAGCCAACATCGCCCCAATAGCCTATTTAAAGAATTGGGCCCTTGTTGTTTTAATCATAACTACTAGGTTTATGGTTGATCAACTTTTTTTCATTCTTGAAGCCTTAACATGAGTTGACAATGACACATTTATTTTCTAACAATAGCTCAAGGCAACATGTGGCCTTTTATCACCCTTAATTCGTGTGTCTTCTTCCATTTGAACACATTAAACAACAAATTATTCAACTTCAAAATTCCAACTTGGAATGTTTACATCATTATACCCTTTCCAACATACTCTTTAATAGGATATGTAAGGCCCATCATGCCAAAATTTTATCATATTCTAGCCCAAGTGTTGACGCTCGGCTTACAACTTCATTGGTTTTCTCAACATTTCGATAATTTCCTTTTGTTTTTTCCATAACATTTCATACACAACTTGAACTACCCCATCCTTCAATTGTAGGTATCCTCCAATGCGTGTGCACATATCCCATCAACCTTATGGATATCCACCTCTTACATTGTGTTCATGTTAATGAACGCATTGGAACCCATGATGTAGTTCATGACACCTCTGCGACCATTGTGTGAGATGGCTTTCATGTGAGATGAGAATAATTACATGTGTTTCCTTCCACCACATTCAACTCCTTTCATCAATAAGTTAACATTGTGCTCATCAAAGATGACATTCACACCTTAGTTGACATTGTCATTGTTGATTCGACGCGAGCGCATTTATTTCCTTGATGTTGCGTAATTCAAGGATTTGTTACCTCTGATGTAACTCAAGCCAAGGAAATGAGTTATTACAACCAACACCCCACTGATCAATTCCTCCCTTTAACAATTGAGGTATTTAATTGTTTACACAAACATGCCAATGTGCTTTTACATGATTATGCCAATGCCATTTGGAGCTTGAAAGGTCCAGAGGGCCCTCATCTTTCTATTTTGGTCACTTTTCTTTGTCAAAAAGTTTCAATCACATTATAAAGATGCAAGCATTTTCCATCTTAAGTTGAGTGAACGCCATAAGTTTAGCTATTTCCCAACTTCTATCCTTTCAAGACACACCTCTTGTCACCATGGTCGAACTATTGCAGGCCGTCGATTTTTGACATGAAAAAATATGGCTGACCTATTACAAGTGATTGATTCTGAACATGGAAAGATTTTGACATCTACTTTGGGCCAACTTGACATCCTATAATTTTGCCCTTTTCTTTTTTCCTGCTCCTTTGTACATTTTCTTAATCTAGGTTGTGTTTTTTAATAATTGTAGGGTTTCTCTTAACACCAAGTGTGAAGGTAACTTTATAGAGCTGGAATATAGAAAGACTAAAAATGGGGTGTTGAATGACCTAGATAGCCAAAAATTAATTGTGTCATGGTATGATAATCCATATTTTTTCCTTTTAAAAATTTGTGAGCCCCTTGTTGTTTTTTTTATTGTAGCCTAAGGTCAATTTCCACATTGACAAAACAAATAATAAATATATATTTTAATTTTTTATTTCCCCATCATCTGCTATAATATTGTCATATGAGTAGTGAAATTATTCAGAATGTAGCCTTTGATAATCATGATGATTTTCAACATGTGAACTTCATATTTTCACAGATTTTCATTTCACTATTTTGAGGATTATTTAATGATGAAACTGACCTTAGGGTAAGGTATTCAATTTTGTGAGATACGTGGGCTGGGGACCATCCACAAGAGGACTTAACCAAATCTGGCTACAGGTCAGAGATGCAAATTAAAAAAATGTTAGGAAACCTCTTGTGTTCTGGTGATATGTTAGGAACGAATGTCTAAATATAGCGATTTTTACAATCCTTTGAGCCCTTGGCATGCGCTCTCCCGCCCCCATTTATTTGCATATAAAAATTTGTATGATTTAAAAAATTTCATATACTAAATATGAAAATAAAAAAAACTCAGAATCCTTCTATATTCTTTGCTACCCACTGGAGCTTATCATTAAAATCTGGCGATTTGGATTGTTTTTCCTTCTAAATCTGACGAATTCGGGTCATTTTTTCCATGAAAAAAACCTTTGTATAGGTTTAAATCATATTTTTCAGGTCGAAGTTTGGCGAAATTTCGCCAAAAAAAAAAAGCATTGGCGCAGGCTGGTGCCAGACGCTAGTCTTGTTTTGTTTTTAGGTCACAAGAATTGTTTTTATTTAATTTAAGTACTGGCAAAACTCCACACCTAGTTTACCTACCTACCCGCGCATAAGGGTCGCACACGAACCTCGTCTGGTTCTGTTTTCTTCGGGAAACAGAACAGATCGCGAGGTAGTAGCGATGGCGTTAGAAATGGCGGACTCCAAATCTCTTGTCGCTTAAATGCGAACTTCGTGAATCATTAACCGCGTTTTTATGGGTTTCTTGTGTGCATTTGTTTGTTTTTTTCTGATGCCGGGAAGGATCGGTGCGAGAACAGAACGGCTCTGTTGGTTTAAGGTTTTCAAGGAATACACGAGGTAGCAGGAAGAGAAGGAGGGGAACGTGGAGAAGGGAGGTGGAGGACAAGAAGCAGAACGAGAAAAGGATGCTTCAGACATTATGTATAACAACATCGGTTTTATGAGAAATTTGGAGCCATTTTGTGGAGGATTACAAGAAGAAGAAGAAGAAGAAGAAGAAGAAGAGACGGGCCTTATCACGTATGCGTTACGAAGCGGGAGGAGTTGCAAGCGTCAGGTCTGTTGCACTCATGAACTCATAATCGAAGTTTTCCGTTTTTTTTGCCCCCCTTCCCCTAGGGTATTGTCGAGCGGGGGCAGATGGCTCTCTGTCTGGTGGTGTTTCATACAGAAGATCCATCTGTGTATGTATGTCACTGGCTATCTTTCTCGCAGCTCTTTGTTGCTAGGGTTTTGGATTGGTGATCGGCAGCTTGAGTGATTTTTTGTCTGAGAAAATTTTCTGGGCGTGGGACGGGGCATTAGGGATCACGTAGGTACTGTTTTTCATTTCCTGCCGTTAAGAGAGCTTTTCCTTTGTTTTTGCTCGACATCAAGATCGCAAGACCTTATCCATGTGTTGTTTCACCAATTAGCTTCTCAGTTCAAGGGTATGCCAGAAGTATTGATGAGTGAGCAACGTTGCTTCCAATATTGTGAGCAATCTTTGACACTTTCAGAGGTGGCAATTTCTTGTCTAGGGTTTCAATTTCTGCAGATGATGGTCAAGTGGTGCCTCGGTTGATTGCCTTGGGCGGTTTATCGCTTGCCAAGGTTGTTCTAAAAAGATGGAGAAGCAGAAAACTACAGTGGACAATATGGACACAGCTCGGCAACATTTTCTTGAGTCAGAAACTGACAAAGAAACTCAGACTGAAGAACTGAGCAACTACTCCGGTGACGAGACCCCACGCATCAAGCGAAAGCGACGACAAACCCAATCAAGAAACAGTAAACAAAAGCAACAATGTCAATTGATTGTGCAACAAGATAGAGGCAGAGGTTGTCAGCATTTTGCCAGTCTCCAGAGCAAGAAACGATCCAGGAGAAGCAGTCAAAGTAGACAAGTATGCCTTGCAAGCTATCATATACTCTTTTAGTATCAGTTCTTTGTGTAGGGATTGCATGGTGATCAAGTGACTTTCCTGGGCATAAAGAGTATAACAACATTGGAGCTGAGGGGGAAGAGTTTGTGGATTGGCAGAAGGATGGTTCCCTGAGTGATGTTTTGAACGACATTGCAGACGATAGTGAATGGCTAGAGCAGGAATACAATAGAAATTGTAGCATAACCCTTTCAAGGAACATGTGGTTGGATTCACAGTTCTGGCTGCACTGCAACTAATACTTAGTTTGGTGTATTCCTTTTGCAGGCAACTCCTCGTAGTGAACTTGAACTTGCACCAGATGTTGATTTTGTTGCAGGTAGAGCTCATGCCATGTCTAGTCTTGTTGTCAGCTACCAATCATGCATTTCCTTGCTTTCATTGCCCACTTTTGCTTCAGCTTGTTGAACATTTGATGGGTTTTCAAATGCTCAAACTCATTGCACATATCTCACTGAAATACCAGAAGGTGTTATTGGGCTTGTGCAATTAACATTTTACAGTCAATGTGGACACCTGTATAGAGGGCCAGAGAAGGAAACTTTCAAGAGAGCATTAGCTTCACCTAGTACCAAGTTCTAGTTGTGAGGATACATGTTTAAGAAGGGAAGGTGGCCAAGCTGGATGGCAGGTAGTGACACACATGATGGACGGCAGGCTTGGCGCACTCGATCTCTGTCACAGGACTTTCTATCAAAAGGTTTTGGTCTCATAGCCTGAGTGAAGTGCATATTTGCATATCTTTTTAAGAATAATGCAGAATCAGAGACGTTCAATTTTTTGGGTTCACCAAGACAATGGGGTTGCTCTTTTATAGGCCATTTTTCACTAGGTTTGTCAAGCTGGAATTCTCACACTATAGATATTCAAGAGTCAGTTAGATGTCTGCACAGAGGGGCAGAGGAAGCAAGTTGAATGCATTCTATTTATCCAGGTCTGTGTTTTGGGACCTCAGGCATGAATGTTTTGAGAAGTTATCCTAAATGACAGAGCTAGATGACAGGTACTGATGCAGATGATGAATGGCAAGCCCACCGCACTCGATCTTTGTCACGAGATTTTTTAAAAGGTTTTGGCCTTCGCTTCAGCATTAGTTTGATTCAGCTGAGTTACATATATATGTTTTCAGAAAAACAGAGTACAAGCCAGAGGGAGATCTGTTTGAAATCATCAAAATAGATGTGTAAGAGGTTGATCTTCCACACTTAAATGGGTTTGGCCTTTGATTTGCTTTTCGTTTGCCTGGATTGAGTCACGTGCTCTTAAGAAAAATGGAGAAGCTAGAGGTGTGGAATGTACCAAATCAGCAGAATATTTCTTTGGAATCTGATCTTTCATGGTTTGTAGTTCATCAATTTGGTCAACCTGAACTTTGTTATGAAAGTTTAGCTATTAGTATGGTGTCCCACAACTGGGCCAAATGGTTTTGAGAGACTCTTTTACACTCTTAACTTGTATGGCCCAGACAGATGGCAATGCAAGTCCTAAAACTGTCAGCAAGGTTAATACACGAATCTCTGGAAGGGACTCGAAGATCACTGATCTAATGGAAGGGGATCTGCCAGAGCAAAGTGCCTGTGCTCCTTCATCCCTCTATCTCGACATGACAGTTCTAGCATCAAAGAGAAGAAAATTCAGGCATTGTGGCTTGCCAAAGGAGCAAGCTGAGTACTTCCAGGGAGAGGGATTGGATTGTCAACAGTTTGATTCTTCTATCATGTGCAAACATTGCCAGAAGATCTCTTCCAACCTGCATCATGTTTCAGGAGAAGGTGGTGGTGTCTTGTTGTGCTCTGCCTGCAGGTGTGAAGTCTTTCTGATGTGTCATTTATGTTTAGTAAAGGTGATGATCTGAATCATTGTGAGTGAGTCTCATAAGGTTATGACTGCACTCATTGTCATATTTACCTTGAAAGTGTTGTGGAGTTTTCTCCACAATTTCATAGGTACATATGTTGGGTAAAACAAAGGCAAGTGGTCCTGAAGCCCACCCCTGTGGCAGTTGACGTCATGAAGAGGAGTCGGGGGGACATAGGACTTGGTACTTTGCAATCCCTTCAAATGTGCTGATAAGCATGTGCCAAGAAGGATGTTGGCACCTCAATTTGTTCCAAGGTGATAGGTGAGAGTCCATGTTGCCTTTAAAAATTCTTGTGAGATGTTGCTGCCACAAATGATTGTGTCTGATTTTAGGAGGAAGTGGAGTTTTTTGGAGCGATTGAAGTCTGCTGTACCAGCTATTCACCGAGATGCTAAGGTCTGCCTCTTTCTCCCTGCCCCTAAATCCCAGCCATAAATGCTTGTGCCTTGCTATAAGACAATTGCTTATCATTGACATGGTCATGTGATCTACATTTCAGTTTGGGTGCATAGAGCATGGAGGTTGAATGTTCAGGATTGTGTGTGATCTATTTTCCTTGCAGAGACCAAATGCATCACTTGACCAAAATAAAGCAAAAAGAAAATTTGAGGCAGCAGTTGTGGGAGGGACCCAAGTAAGGAGTCTGAACTTTTACGGCCATTAATTTGATTTAAGGGGTTTGGCCCATATCATAGTTGAGGGACAGTTCCAGTTTGTTGCTTCCAGATTCCATGCTTTATCTTGTTCCTTTCCTGTCAAGGATTTGTTGGATGTTTTGATCCCAAATGAGTCTGTATCCCAGTCTGCACTTTGACGTTGCATGTGAGGTAAAATCTTCTCAATCTTTTCTGGCTACAGGCCACAGCTTTGGAGCTTGAAACCTCTGATGACGAAGAGGATACTCAGATTGGGGGTACAGGCTCCACATGTAACCTTTCAGGTTCTGATCAGACTAAACTGCTGCATTCATGCAACACAATTGCCAAAAGGTCAAGTTTTAAATCCTTCTAACATTTCTTTCTTTCTTTTTTCCAATTTCGCTGCATTATTAACCAGCTCTTCCAAGAGCATTAAATTCCACACAAAATGCCCTGACAATCTGCATGTGTTGCAGTTTCACATATTCCTTCTCCTTGCAACTTATGGCCACATGCCTGTCTTACATATGGTGTAGTACATGCTCTCCCATATCAGCATCAAACTCATAGCCTGCTAGTACTCATGGCTGCCTCTCAAGTGGGTCGAGGGTCATCACTAGACCCTGTGAGAATTTATTGGTCAAAGCCATGCAGCATAATGAGGGTCATCTGAAATGTGTGGGAACTCAGGGGATTCAGATTCCTTGTAGGAAGAATGGATTATTTTGTTGTCCAGTTGAAATGGAGGCAGTACCTGTAAGGTGACACTCGGTTAATTAGATGGCAGATCCTACTTCATTCCTGTTGTTCAATTTCATATTCTCTTCTTATTTGTCTGGTGCTCTACAATTGCAATTACAGGATGGAGGGCCACAAGGTTGCATATCCATCTAGGTACCCTATTGTCTTAGCTCTTCTAAGTTGTTGCATAGTTTGGGGTAGCAGCTTTTTCTACAGTTGATGCAATTCAAACACTCATTTTAGGGAAGCAGATCATTATCTCCTGTATATAGGTGAATTTAAGACGGTTGCTCGGTCACAATTCCTCACAGTCTTCTTCTTATTAACAGGGATGATCCTGAGGCTGTGGAGATTGTGCACTCTGATTTACTCCGGTTGGCCCCAGAGGAGTTCTTGAATGATACAGTGATTGACTTCTACATCAAGTATGATGGCAATTCAGTTGTGGCCTGGTTGTATGATACAATGCCATTATTATGCAGCATTCTCCATAGTGATTGGTTTTGCAGACCTTTTGACCTCAACTGTGTATCAGGTACATACAGAGGCCTGAAGCTCTGACACTAGAAGACAAGAAACGATTCCATTTCTTTAACAGCTTTTTCTACAAAAAGCTGAGTGAAGTCATAAGGGGCAAGGTAAACCCCTCTGTGCTTTCCATGAAGTGCTCCATTCTTTGCAGGACTGGTTGTATCCTAGATCTTTTCTGTTAATTCCTTGACAAGATACATGAGACATTTTGAATAACATTCAATCATAGACACGTATCTATAACATGTGAGCCTTCAGCACATGAGTGCAAAGATGGAACAATGTCCAATTGTTATTGTATATTTTAAAAAATTCAATTTTCAATGACAGCATTTTTTGAGTCAGTATGTTTCAGTTAAGGGTTTTTACCTTTTTGAAATCCTTTTTAATCATACTCTGGATGTCTGAACTGTAAGTTTAGTTGTCACTTTGAAGCAATTTACATCATTATTTGGTGGCTAACATCAAAGCTGCGGATTTTATGATCTTGGACTCACCAGAAGAAGAAGGGTGGTGGGGACTTCTTGAAATTACGGAAGTGGACAAAAGGGATGAATATCTTCGAGAAGGACTACTTATTTGTCCCAATCCACAACTCGTAAACTTTGACTCTTTCTTGCAAGATTAATAAAGCTTTCCTAAATCTGTTTTATGTCAACTGCGTTCGCTATGCTTGTTTTGAAGAGGGTTGTCCAAAGTGAGTCTTGGCATGCAAGTTCATAAAGATCTATCTAAAGAGGTTTCTTGTTTTCCTAGCACCTTGTAATTGCAAGGTTATTACGTACCATGTCCAACCTGTTTTAGTGAAATGCAGGTTGCATTGGAGCCTTGCAATTATTTGCTTTCCTGGGGCTGATGGTGACTTGCAGAGCAGTTCTGAGTGCTGCATTATCCATCTTGATTCTCTAATCACTGGTGGCCATAAGAGCCAAGGTGTGTTTAACTGTTTACGCAGGTAAGTTCAGGACCTCTCCTTGTCTGGTTTAGTATTTGATGTTATTGTTTTTGTGTCATTTTGATATCTACATGGTCATCATGAAAGGGAAAGATAGACCCTCAATGTGGGTGTTCCAGATAAGTCCATCCAAATCCTTTTGTGTGATGCTAGGTTGGTTCCTGTGTATGCAGTTACCTTGCAGCAGAATGGAAGTACAGAAGAGAGCTCCATAAGGACATTGAGGATTTGTCTGTTAAAACCTTGCCTCTCAAGGCTGAAAGTATACGAGGTAGGAGAGTTCAGGTAACAGATCCTTCTACAATCTGTAGAGTTCATCTCAGCAAATTTTACAAGTTTTCCGAAGTACAGATAACCATTGAAATCTCACCACACCTGTCTAGGCTAGTATGCATTGGCAACAGGCTGGTGGGATTTGAAAAAGACGAAGGATTTGAAGTCAATGGCATTGATGCTTAAAGGCCTTTCCCCCCAGCTCAACCATTGATGTTTTCCACAAATATAGCAGCATCTAGAGTGCAGTAGACTTGAACCATTAAGGTCACTCAGCATAAGATAATCTGTGTGCTGCTGTCCAGGTTCCTTTGCAAGACAATGAGTCAGATTGTGGCTTGTTTCTCCTCCACTATATTGAGCTCTTTGTGAAAGATGCCCCATCAACTTTCAGATTGTGTGATTTGGACAGTAGAGACTTGGTAAGACTCAATTCTCCTAGAGAAGCATTACTGTCTTCCTCCTTGAAGCAATTGTGCACATTCAATTGATCTCAATGATATGTTCAAAATTTTGTGTCTCACCTTCTCCGTAATATTTCAAACCATTTTTTTGATTAAGCTTCATTTTTTCATGGGTCCTCTTTTCAGTTTGGTCGCAGCTGGTTTCCATCAGAAGATGCATCAGGCCTAAGAGCTTCTATTCTACAGCACCTTGAGTCCCTCTTCCAAAAAGAGGCAAGCCTATCCAGCCATAGCAAACCAGTGGTGCTTGAAACTGTAGGAGAGGATGAGGGCCTCCTCCAGAAACAGGAGACAAGCCCATCTGGTGATAGGGAGTCAATGGCACCTGAAACCACACAGGAAGACCAAAGGACAACAGCCATGGGCCTCCACCCTCCTCTTGCTGACAGGGTCCATGAATCACCAGGGGTGCTTGAAATTGTGGGAGAGGATGAGATCCTCTTCCAGAAACAGGAGGCAAGTCCATCTGGTGGTAGGGGGTCAATGGCACCTGAAACCACACAGGAAGACCAAATGACAATAGCCATGGCCTTCCACTCTCCTCTCACTGACAGCGTCCATGAATCACCAGTGGTGCTTGAAACTATAGGAGAGGATGAGAGCCTCTTCCAGAAACAGGAGGCAAGCTCGTCTGGTGATAGGGAGTCAATGGTACCTGAAACAACACAGGAAGACCAAAGGGTAACAGCCATGGGCCTCCACCCTCCTCTTGCTGACAGGGTTGATGAATCCCCAGTGGTAATTGAAACGGTAGTAGAGGACGAAAGCCTCTTCCAGAAACAGGAGGCAAGTCCATCTTTTGATAGGGAGTCAATGGCACCTGAAACCACACAGGAAGACCAAAGGACAATAGCCATGGCCTTTCACTCTCCTCTCCCTGACAGGGTCCATGAATCACAAGTGGTGCTTGAAATTGTAGGAGAGGATGAGAACCTCTTCCAGAAACGGGAGGCAAGTCCATTTGGTGATGGGGAGTCAATGATACCTAAAACCACACAGGAAGACCAAATGACAATAGGCATGGCCTTCCACTCTCCTCTCCTTGACAGGGTCCATGAATCAGAAGTGGTGCTTGAAATTGTAGAAGAGGGTGAGAGCCTCTTCCAGAAACAGGAGGCAAGTCCATCTGGTGATGGGGAGTTGATGGCACCTGAAACCACACAGGAAGACCAAAGGACAACAGCCATAGGCCTCCACCCTCCTCTCACTGACAGGGTCCATGAATCCCCAGTGGTAATTGAAAGTGTAGTAGAGGACGAAAGCCTATTCCAGAAACAGGAGGCAAGTCCATCTTTTGATAGGGAGTCAATGGCACCTGAATCGACACAGGAAGATCCAAGGACAACAGCCATGGGCCTCCACCCTCATCTCACTGACAGGGTCCATGAATTCCCCGTGGTAATTGAAACTGTAGTAGAGGACGAAAGCCTTTTCCAGAAACCTGAGGCAAGTTCATCTTTTGATAGGGAGTCAATGGCACCTGAATCTACACAGGAAGACCCAAGGACAACAGCCATGGGCCTCCACCCTCCTCTCGCTGACAGGGTCCATGAATCCCCAGTGGTGCTTGAAACTGTAGGAGAGGATGTGAGCCTCTTCCAGAAACAGGAGGCAAGTCCATCTTTTGATAGGGAGTCAATGGCATCTGAAACCACACAGGAAGACCAAAGGACAACAGCCATAGGCCTCCACCCTCCTCTCACTGACAGGGTCCATGAATCAGCAGTGGTGCTTGAAACTGTAGGAGAGGATGAGAGCCTCTTCCAGAAACAGGAGGCAAGTCCATCTGGTGATTGGGAGTCAATGGCACCTGAAACCATACAGGAAGACAGAATGACAACAGGCATGGACCTCCACCCTTCTGTCACTGACAGGGTCCATGAAACCCTCTTCCAAAAGCAAGAAGCAGGCCCCTCTGGTGATAGTGAGTTATTGGCACCGACAACCATGGGAAGAGACCTGATTACAGAGGTTATGGACCTGCACCCTTGTCCTACTGAAGGAGTGAATGAGTGTCTCTTTCAAGAACAGGAGGCAGGTTCATCTGGTGATAGCAAGTCCATGGCACCTGAAACTGTAGTAGGAGACCAGATTATAGCAGCCATGGACCGTCACCCTTTTCCAAGGGATGGAATTAATGAGTGGCTCTTTCAGAAACAGGAGGCAGGTCTGTCTGGTGATAGCAAGTCAAAGGCACCTGAAACTGTAGTAGATGACCAGAGTATAGAAACCATGGACCTTCACCCTGGACTTGCTGATGGGGCCAATGAGTGCCTCTTCCATAAACTGGAGGCAGGCCAGTTGGGTGACGCTGACTCAACAGCACATGAAATCCATGGAGTCCCAAGGATAGCAGCTGTGGAATTCCACCCACCCTCAAGTCAAGATTGACAACCCAGTTAAGGTGTCTTCCCCACCCTCCCTCCCAAGGAAAATTTGGGTACTCTCTCTCTTGATTGTAGGTCCCCAGATCATTGTTGCTCCAACACCACTACTAATTGATCATATTCAGAAGTTTGTGGAAGAGGAGCAAAGCATCAAGAGCGAAAAAAATGTAGATTCTATGAGTTACCTAAGACAATTGTGATTCAGGTGGTACCATACCACATATGGATACATTTCTGACCTAAGTAACTTGATCCTGTTTTCCTCACATGTTTTTTCACAGTTTTGGTTTCGAATCCAGATCTATCAAAAGATTAGTTTTGATTAGTTTTAAGGTTCAGTTCTTGTGCCAGTTCCAACAAAAGGGTGTCAACTTGGGTGTCAACTTGGGTTCAAGTGATAAGAACTTGAACCTTCGATTTTTATTGAGCCAATTCAATACCCTCACAACACTGAGACCTACCTAATACAGTAAGGCGAAAGTGAACCAGAATATGCACGAGTGTGTAGTGATTAATGGAAACAAGATATCAAATGACTCTCAAAATGTCATCCACACTTTGTTCCAAATTGCCTCCTAAAATTGGTCAGTAGGTTTGCTTTCACCTTTTAGGGTTTATGTCACATTAAAATCTCCCCAACCATGGGTCCATGCTCTTGGAAAACCCTAGAAATGCATTGAGGTGGTATTGTAATGTTTTGACCTACAATGCATGAGTTATTGAGTATTAAATAATTTTGTGACTGAATATTCAATATTTTTTTACTTAAGATGTGAGAGATATTGAATTTTGAGTAATTTTTGTCATTAGAAATTAATTAAAAAAATATTTTTACAATTGAGCTCTATTGTCAAGGTTTAGTTCACACTTGAACATTTACACAATTCATGAAAAAGGTCACACTAAGGTTATGGAGAGCATGGATTAACAAGAAAAACATAGATTAATATTAGATTAATAGCGCAAATACAAAGTTGCAAATATTGATTAGTGAGGAAGCATGTAAGGAGTTAAGGATATGAAAAACATAGATTAAAATGGGATTGAAAAGAGAAGGCTAGAGATGCAAAAATTGATTAGTGAGAAAGCATATAAGAAATTAGGGATATGGGAAGCATAGATTAACATTGGATTAGTTTGGGAAACTAATCCAAAGAGATTAATAAGAGAAGCATGAAATTGTGAAGAATTGATTATTGAGAAAAATGTAAGGGATGAAGGTATAGGAGAAGGATACGAAAATAGACCCTTCCAGATTTGAGACCAGTCTGAGGAAGGATTAAGGATGAACATGAACATGGAATAAGCATGAGATTAATAGGGTTAACACAGAGATGTAGAAATTGATTAATGGGGAAACATTTATTGGATTAGGGTCGTGGGAAACATGCATTAACATGCGTTATTGTGAGAAGTATGGATTAACATGGATTAGCATGCGAAGTATGGAGTTTTCAAACCTCAACAGTTGGGACAAATGACACTTGAATTCACACCAAGATCAATAAGGGGTCATGTGCATACCTTGTTTGATACTTTAGCTACTAACACTAGAGCTGTTTCAATCAGTCAATGCCTTTCTGTCATAGTGATGCTTTTGTTTGCCTTTTCCAATCACATGGAAAATGCACAAAGAATTTGCCTTTGGTCATCTTATTTGTTTTTTCAAATTATTACCTTTCACATGAGTTGTGTCTTCTTTCATAGGAAAAAAATGGAAAGATCTATCCCTTACTAGAGCATCGAAGATGATCACATGAGCATCAACATTTTAGACTTTTGATGCAACAGTTATTGAACATTGAACAATTTTGTGGGGAA
>Ga0116231_10006280_pt1 | contig 22797 bp, 18 predicted proteins | sample S1TSphgellanicum_2_FD_89695 | JGI IMG/M metagenome (GOLD analysis project Ga0116231, IMG submission 89695) | Host-associated microbial communities from peat moss isolated from Minnesota, USA - S1T2_Fd - Sphagnum magellanicum MG | ecosystem: Host-associated > Plants > Peat moss > Unclassified...
AATTGTGACATAAGAAGCAACAAAATGGTCAAACATAACCCTTAAAACATGGAAAGCAAACACCTTTAACAAAGAGGCCATAATGTGTATTGTTTGGAGTGGAACAATGGAATTGACCAAAAAAAAAATGGAAGGAGAGTTGATGAGTACCTCAAAAAACTTGGTGAAAAAACATCATATGAAATGAAGTGTGTTCATATAAATTATAGAAGACATCACTTTTGAGTTATCAAATGTTTTAATCCAATGCACAATTTTTTAGGGTACACCTTGTTTCTTCCTATTGCATGTTTGATTATTGTCTATTTAAAATAGGGTCTATTGGGACCTACTCCTTAAAATTCCAAAATCCATTCACCTTCATAAAGTATATCAAATTTCCATAAATAGACAATTCACCTTTGCTTTAAAATATTTATTGTGGATCCAATGACAAGGCACTTTTCCAACCGTGTTATTGTCCTTGAATTTATAGTAAATTTAATTATATGGACATAGACATGCTAATGTAATTTTTATAACAATCGAGTTCAATTGGAAAAATGACATTACATTATATGCAACCATTATCACACAAAATTGTAGATGTCACATCAATGCAATACAAATGTGCACATCATTTACTATTTAGAATGGGACCCAAAACCCAATCAAAATCTATTTTATAGCTTGTAGTCTCCATGTGTCCATCCATGAATTCAAGGTGAAAGATTCACATACATGCACACAAACTTGCACCATATAAACTTACACTTTATTTAGTTTCCAAATTGACACAAATGAAAGTCAACAATGTTCAAGGATGAACCATTGAGCTAGTCACTGCTGTTTTTTTTCTTTGAACTTATCTTACACCTACACACCCAAGATCATACATAGACCCTCCTTGTAACCCTAGGTATTAGGTCCCCACCCACTTTTTTAACACCAAAGGATTCTAATAGCATTAACAACCTTTACACCCCACAACAAAAGTCTTTCAATTACACAAATCAAGAAAAAATACAAATCACCTACTACATGATATTCACAAGTTTATAGGCCCAATATTGCTATTCAATTGTTGCAATACTTGTAACAACCATAACAACAAGTTATGCCTATGAATGGTAAATTATTCCATTTTTTAACATTTTGCATACATGTTAGAAGAGATACTACCCACAAAAGCATTTGAATCCCACTTCCATTTCAATGATTTATTCGTGAACACACCTAACCTCTTCAAGTGTGACCATGAGTTGGCAATGCATTCACCATCCCCACAAAAATACACGAGAGTTTGATCATGTATAATCCTATTGCATTTGTCAAAATAGCTTTAGTGCCTCTCTACTCTTAACCATATTTCACCTATCCCATTATATGGGGATCCAAGTCACCACAAAATAAATATAAAAATATATATTAGTAGTAGGTAGGTCATACATAACCATAGGTAGGTAGGTTGGTAGGTTTTAAGACATACATACTTATGTATTTACTTAAGACCTACCTACCTACCTACATAAGTAGGTAGAAGAATAAGACCTACTTACTTATGTAAGTAGGTAAGTAGGGAGGAAAGCATAATATTAAATGAACTAAAAAATAACCATGAAAGTTTTTATTTTGTTATTTTATGTTTTGCCTTTCAATTAAGTTTTTTTGAACTCATCCCAAAATGGTGCATGTATTTTAATGTGAAAACACAAGAGAATGTAAACTTTCTTTACATAGTTTGTAACATGGGATTCGAAAATAAAGCATATGGGTTAAATCTTTTAATTGTTCATTTACAAATTGAATTGCAATTGTGTTGCAACTATAACATTTAAATGCTCTAGGCAAGCCAAATCCAAGGGGAGGGTTCCATTAGTTCTAGTGTCTAAACAAAACTTGAAATACTTTTATTGGTCCATTTGGCCCATTAAAATTTGTCAAAAACGAAATACAATTGAAAAAGTTACGGCCCCCCAAAGTAAAGGGGGTTAAGAACTCAAATAAACAAACCACCAAATGTTACAAAAGCCAATCTTCAAATCCCCAAAACTTTTTTTATGTTAATTTATTGTTGTTAGAGTTTAAAGATGATTTGCAAAACTTTAAATGGCATTCCTATAATACTTTAAATCATATAAAATGAATAAGAAATAAGAAAGTTATGAGGTTTGAAAATAGGAGGGGTCCAAAGAAAAAAAATGTTTTGTAAGTTGGAAAATGTATTTCTTTTTTTATTTTTTCATCATTCCTTTTCCTTTGCACTTCAAAGATGATTTCTAGAGCTTGAGGTAACATTCCCATAACATTTTAAATCATTCAAAATGAAGCACATATGATGAAGATATAAATAATTGATGAATATGTATCCTCATTAAGTTATAAGTAATTGTGTTATAATCATAACATAATTGAACATTAGTACTTTGGTAGTGGTGCACTAATGGTTGTACTAATTGTATCAATGAGAATCATAATCGAAAACAAGTTGTAAATGTATCCCATAATGGGTGGTGGAAATGTAAACACATTGCATGATCGCATGTATGTACATTGTACATTAGTTGCAACATAGTTGTTATATTAATGGCACATTTATAATAGTTTTAAAATAGTTGCCACATGCAACTATAATGCAACTTTTAAAAAAATTAAACATGGTTGACTACATATGTATGTACGATGTGTATAAATTATCATATAGAAGACCCATTTTCAACTCACTTGTAACTATAATACAACTAACTGATTTTCTGACATGACAATTTATTTATTAATACATCGTATTTCTAGGGGGATAGTTGCATAGCAATTGTAATACCCAAAGGCTAGTTGCACAATCTAGTTAGATATGAGTTATTTTTTGAGTTTTAGTTACAAGGTAGTGTGGTTTTGGCATACATGATTTCTAATAGTGTGCTGTTGGATAGCTTGAAAATGCAATTAATTACATGGAAACTTCACCAAAGGACATCATCTAATTGGGTGTTTTTCAAAGTAAATAACAACCAATGAGTTAATTTGAAGCAAAGTCAACTTATCTTATGCATTTGTTTGCCACAATGAAATTACATGCCTTGAAATTTTAGTTACGCACAAGATGCTGCAAAGGCCTCATGCTTACAACAAAGTTCATGGCATATCAGCCACGATGAAACATGTGGAGCAAGAACATGCCTCTTTACTTAAGAGGTTTAAAGAAGGTCAACATGTTCATTCCCAAGTTATTTTAGATCAGGAACCAACAACTAAATGGTAGAATATAACTTAAGTTTGATCTTTGGTTGTTTTTCCTTTTCAAACCTATTCCCAAAAGATCATGGGACCCATAAGAGATTCTTGGAGAACATAATGTTGTTTGTTATCAAAGGTTTCTTTCCATTAAGGATAGTTGAGTCTATTTGGTTGCAAAGGTTGGTTCTTTGGTTGTGCTTGAGGATGAACTTCCCATCCAAAGGGTTTTCATTGATGACATTCTTCTTGCATTACCTTGACAAAATATGTGTAACCCACCTTGGTAAAATGTTTAATTACCACATGCACTTTTAACCTTTGGATGTCAAAAAGGGGCCATAACATTTTTGCCATGATTGTGAATTTTCTCTCTACCAACTACGAACCAAAGTACATCATTATTGTGGCTATTGAAGCCCATGATATGAATGGCATAGCCATGGCTATGAAATTGAAACAAATTATTGGCAAGTTTTCATTCACACAAAAGATTTTGGTGTATGTCAAGGGTGAAGGTTCCAATTTGGAAACTTGTGCTCAAGTTTTCAAATCAGTGGTGTCATGTGGTGATTTTGGCATAACACTATGAAAGGTATTTCAATATGCCATTTCAAATGAGAAGGTGGTTCACAAATTGCATTATGCATCAATTAAATTTTGCGTAAATTAACATCCAAAAGTGTATCACATGGTTGAAGAAATCTAGCAAGGGTAGGCGGGCATGGGAGAAGGCATGTGTGGATTCTAATTTGAACCTTCGCAAATTGAACACCTTTTGAAAACAAAGTATGTTTCTAGACCTTCTATGCATGATTTTACTACAATAATTATAGTTGCATTTATTGGAGTTGGGCTATTTATTACTGATGATGATGTTACTCATATTAATGTTTTTGATGCAGAGTTGGAAGAACTCATGGTTCACATGAAGCTCCAACTCTTGGAAGTTTTTCAATTTTTTTTTGTCCTTCTGGGATTAGTTTGAAAAGAAGAGGGGTCATAATATGTTGGCTCTAATGTTAGATTCAAAGTTCAAAAGGTCTATAGTCAGTGACCAATTACATAAACCATAAAAAAATAAATCTGCATTGGTTAATTGATATGATGTTGGTTTGTTGTTGCCTTTGTTGATTCAATGTTACAAGGTATTGATGTCATCTATGTCTAGTGAGGAGGTTTAGGTGTAGAACTTAGATTCCTAGTGTGAGGATTTGTTTTAGACCATGGAAACTAGTGTAGAAGCTTTGATTACACTTGTGGCATAAAAGCTTGATGCATTTCATTGTTACCATGTTGATGTGGATAATTACAAATGTGCATTGTCTTGGTGGCATAGGGAGGAGCACAAGTTTCCAGCAATGGGTTTGTTGGCTTGACAAGTTCTTGGAATTCCAACAAGCCAAATTGAGACAACGAGGATTTTCTCCATTGTTCAAGTTCTTGTTGCACTTTGGAAGTGTTGGTTGCAAACTAACCAATAAGACTAGATTATTTTTTTGAATAAAAAATTGGCCCAATGATCCAAGGATTGGATGTTGCAAGCATTATGATGTTGTAGGTGACATTGTAGGCGCATGCATGGCAAAATCAGATTTGACAAAAAAGCTTGATGTAAAGTTTGAGGGTGAGAATGAGTAGGAAGAATTCTCGAACATTTGTGATTTCCCTTTTTAAAATCCTTTTGTTTAAAATTTAAATGTTCCTCATTCCTCCCTAAACCAAGTTTTAAAAACTTGTTCATTACTTCATTTTATTTTGGTTTATGAACTTCGTGGATTCCTTGGCTATTACTTATTTTTGCATGTTTGATTTCTCATTGCTAGTTGTGAGGTTGTGATGTTTGCCTTTAATTTGTAGTTATGAAATTTTTCATTAATTGATTTTGGTTGAAGGATAAATAAAAAAGCAGAACTTGGATCCTTTTGAAAAGCCTTGTATTAAATAAACCAAAAATAAATAAATTTATTTAATATTTTTCATAATTAATCCAAGTCAATAGATTCAAATGAAACCCAAATGAAGGAACTGGCTAATTTTCTATTAAGAAATTGACATTAGAAAATCAACATTTGAATCCTCAAATCACTAGAACCTATCAAATTTGATGATCATTTTTTAAAAGTCAAAATTGGCCAATTTTTTAGAAACATGATTTTTAAAAACTAGGAACCAACTAGTTCTATGAATCAATTTTTTTCATCTACCCAAGACCACACAACACTAGTTTCAACCTCAAGAATACAAATGAACAATCTTTGCAAACTATGTTTTGAAATTTGGTTGATTGAGAACAAATGGGGGCATAATTCCTTGTGAAAAATTAGTCACATGTTCCTTGGGTGTTTCAACTTCTGACCCCAAAAAGTGACAACACCTCAAACATAGAAGTGAATAACCTTTAGTATCCCTATTTTTAAAATTAGTTTGGTTGGGAGCATAAATACAATTGGAAGTTCAACCACATGTACCTTAAGCATTCTAGGTGTTTAACATAAAACATCAATAGTATAATAATGTTTCAAACATATAAACACACATTTTGTGCAATTTGAGTGTTAGAATTCAAAACTTGGATTGATTTGAAAGTCACGTGCACTTATAATTCAAACTCATGCCTTAACCTTAGCTAAGCACCTTAGGCATGTTACTTCCTAAAACTTGTATCTTGAAATATTTCAAGCATATAGACAAAGAGAACACGGATATTTGTCAACTATTGGATTTGATTACAAAAGGTTTCAAACATGAACCTTGTGCAAAACAAAGATTTAAAGAATTGAAATTAACAAATTGAACAAAGGCATGCAAATTGAATAAGAGGAAAAAATGTGCACATTTAAAATAATAGAAAAAAGTCCAAACTTACCTACAAAAATTTGTTGTTGTGGGTGAAAGCACACTAAGCCCCTCAAAAATTGTAGTCACAAGTATAATCATTTTGCAATTAATTTTTTAGGTAATGTATGAACATCACATTTTAAATTTTTTTGTTTGTCTTGAATACATTTGATTAACTTTAGATTTAATCTAATCATTTTTCTAAAAATCCAACAAACATTGAAAAACTTGAACATATGGAATATATTTGTGATAAAATAATGCATGTCATAAAGTCTAAAAATTTATATATATATATTTCAAAACTAAGGTTGTGGGTGAAATTCTTGGGTGAATTATTTTATGGTGTATGATATTGATAGACATTAATTAAATTTAGGACCAATTAGAAATTAAAAAGTTTTGCATGAAATTTCATTCAAAAAATGTAAATTTTTGCATTTTTAAACAATAAATGCATGATAATATTTTCTTTTTAAAAAAAACTACCCTATCAAAGAAACATAAAAACATCTTGACAATAAAACCAACCCAAAGAACAATCTCATTTAAATTAATTGAATAAGATTTGGAGCCCAAAAAATGGCTTTCTTTTTGTGCATGGTAAGAACCTTGAAGAGGGTTTTTTTTTGGAATGAGGGAATAGCCCAAATTCCCAAATTTGGTTCATTTGAAGTTTTTACTTTTTACTTGATGTAAAAACTCCCATTAGAATTTTGCTTGTAAAATAGAAGACTATGATGTTTGAGAGGAGAGGATGCACCTTCCTTGTGTAAGGTTCTTCATGTTTTAGGACCACCTTGCAAGTCAAGGTTCATCAAAAATGAGGAAGCTTATGAATAAGGTGCAATTTGATGTTGGTATAGAAATTTTATGAAGGGTAAGGTGCCCTTCACACACAAGACAAAATTTAGTGGTTCTATATGGTTGTAATAAGGGACCCAAGATGGGAACTCTTTCAAACCCAAGGCATCAAACACTTTGAGTGTACGCAAAACCAATTTTATTGTACAACAACCGTAGACAAATTCTAGGTTACATGTTTTATGTCGCAAACTAAAATTGGATGCATGGATCTTGCACAATTATGGTGGTTGTGAAAATTCCAAACAAACTCTCAAATCAAAAATTGAACGTCTAATAGGTCCAATCTGCAATGGTGGAATTTTGTGAACATGAAAGTTATGAACTACAACACCCACATCTATATGCATTCAAGGGTCATACTTACCCTAAACCCACTCTTTGTGCACTGGAAAGGAAGTACAAACCACTACTATGCTGTTTGGTTATTTGATGAATCCACCCACAAAGAGGACTTGTTTCTATTCACTGGTTTATTGCATTCTTGACTTGGATCAGCTGCATGAACTTCACACCTGAAACCGTAAAACCTAAAGCCTGGACTTTTAAGGAGATCAAAAGGGGGCGGAGGGGGGTGAAACAAGAAGATTTCCTCCATTGGAATCCATACCTGCTGTTTCAAAAGATTTCTCTGGTTTAATGAGTAAAACTTCTTTGAATCTGCCTCAGCTGATCATGCGCCTCTTGACACTCACTTTAGACCCAACTGACAATAGTCTTCCATACGTTGCATGTAACCATTTGACATAGTCAGTCTCCAGTTCAACTATGGAATTCTGTTCGACAGATTGATGAGTGCTGCCAAAGTTGTCTTGTGTCAGTAAGATACCAAATGTTATCTTTCCCTACAACCATTCCACCACCCACACACACACAATGATTGCAATAGAGTCATATAGAGCCTCTTGTTAAGGGAAAACAGATGCAGAATATAATTGTTCCCTATTCAGGTGATACAGTTGAAGTCAGGATCATTGAGCATGATGGAGATGCACAGTACCCTTTGCAACCCAGTGTCCAGATATATAAAAATACATAATTTCTTGCAAAAGATATAAGCCAGGGACCCAAAAAGAAAAAAAAAAACCCAACTGTCAAGAAGAAAATCTCTACCTCAACCCTGCGATAAGAAGCCAAAGTTGCCAGTGGTTGACTCTGACTGTGACGGAAACCAGTGGCTTGGTCTATGTTCACCATTTGACACCGGTTGCAACCTCCTAGCACCTGCCATACAATCAACGAAAATTCAGAGTAGCCTTCCTGTGATGATGAACCCTTTGAGAGTAAGACCACTTGCAAGAGGTGGACAATGGGTCCCTAGACCACACTCTGCTACTGGCTCAATGCTTTTGAGAGAGTAGATACAATTGGATTGACAGACTTTTTGTGAACAAATGTGGGTTTTGGCAACATACTGTAAATTGCTGATTGCAGATGCTGACAGTCTGCCAATTATCTTCGTCATTTGGTAGGCTGCCAGAAATCACTAGGTTTGGCCTGAACTGCAATGCATCGACTTGAACACTCGCAGGTGCAGGTTCAGTATTGCAGACCTCCTTGATCCGCAAATCTGCAGGAACAAACCATGCACAGTGTGTCAACACCTATCTAAATAAACTTGAATGCCTCTTGGAAACTTTGATCCCTGACTCATTGCAAAATCACAAAATGCATCTTGATAATGCAAATGGGGCAGTGTCAAAGTTTTATCCAAAGCTCCTTGCCTCTTCAACTAGTTCCCAGCCAAAATCAAAATGACTAGAAAAGCACAGAATGGGTGGCAAGTAGAACTGCTTTGAAAAGTCCAGAAGTCAAATTCTGAACCTTCTTTTGGTTCCTGAAAAACTGAACTTACTATTCTTTTCACCAAGACAGTCATGGACATATGCTGCCATGCGCTGGTTTAGCTCATCAATGCTTGCTTTTGACACAAGCAAAAGTTGCCCCTCGTTCACAAAGCTGATCTCTGAGGCTTCCTTACTACCCCCATCATTGTCATCATCTCTTTTGCCAACACCATGGGTTCTTCTCCTTGGCTGCAATTTTCGGCTCTTGGGTTCTCTCCTCAACAGACTGCAGGGTATCCCTAGAGCTTCTGTAAACCATTCCGCCACCTCTGGACCATAACTGTTGCCTCTAGCTCTGAACAACAATAACAACAACAACAATCGAGAGTTGAGAGAACTCACAAATCTCTGAATGACAAATCTAAAATAGATTTCTGGATGCCAAACCCAAACGAAATTCAGATAAGCCACAATACTCATGCATACTCATGCTGGAATCCAGCATACACTCATGCAAGAAAGTGTGTTCTGAGACCGATCAGAAGAAGTACCTGTTGCTGCAGAGCGTCAAATCACTTGTGCTGGAACATTGATCTCCTTGTAATGGAATAGCTAGACGATGATTCATGTTTGGAGCCCAGACTTGCATCATCCCTGTTGAGAAGTCAATGGATGTTTGAATTGAACACATTGAAGAAAGCTGCACTTGATCACAAGACATTGAAATACATGACTTTCAGTCCCACCCAAAGCTTGACTCAACTTCCAACATAGACAACATAAGAAAATCTCTGTGGGCAGTAAAAGTACATCCCAAGTTGTGAATTTTCTCAGTCTGAAAACTCTTGATGCACATCTGTCTTTAGATTATATCCCACTCACAAAGAAGAACACATATTCCTGAGAACAGTAATCCAAGGTCAAAAAGATCTTTTCATCTATAATCAAGCAAAGCACTCTCAGTGGCAGTTCAGTTTTTTTTACATTACATGGTGTTCAGAGCTTGTGAGGCAAAAAGTTCACTCACTTTCTTCTGTGTAAGGGTATCTCCAGAATGATTCTGTATCAACCACTCTCTATCGTAAAGAAGCCCTGCACACCATATTTCCACAAAGTTCCAGTGTTCAAATGAGGGAAAAAAAACATGGGTATAACCATGTTTCAGTAATAAACTTTTACACTTTTGACAACATTCGAGCGTGTCTGTTGGGAATATTCCAATGGTATGTAAAAGCCATAGGGAATGGAAGAAGACAGGTCTGGTAGAACAGAATTGCTTTTGGTTTGGTAAGCTTACCACAATCACTCAGAGGCCACACCCGCTCACTGAAACCAGCACATGACTTAATTGGGTAGACAATTATGGATTCCAATTGTATTGAAGTTGTGGCATGGGTGTCATTGTCTACTATTCCACCATTGATGCTATTGTCCATCATTAGACCACTACTTGCTGTTGAAGTTTCTGATCAAAAAGTTCAACAACCCATGTCACTGCTCAGTAGTAGAGACCCAAAAGAGCTCATTTTCTCCTTATACCTTGGACATTGATTCTGTGTGTACTCCAGGTACAAAAAAAAGTTGTTCTGAGACAACAACATCAACGTATCAACAAAACAGCATTGTGATAAGTGCTTTACCCAAATTACTCAAGCCCTTTGATATCCTAACATTCAACGTTTTGTCAATCCTCTTGACAGTTCTTTCACCACCTGACTCCACAAAATACTTGCGAATGAACCTAATCACAGCCTGCAAGATTCATATCACCAGATTCAATTGTCAAAGAGCCATACTATTTGAACTATGGCATCAAAAACATGTGCAAGACAAAAGATATAAACACATTGAATTGCAGAGAAAAAACAATTTTTTTCTACACACAGAAAAGAGGTTCTCCAAGTGCAGCTGAGATTGTGAGTGTCTTCTTACCAAACAATCCTCAAATGTAGACATGTAACCAAATGAAACCCTTACAGCTCCCGTCGGTTGCCCATTGATCACATCATGATCATCCCAGCATACATGACCTGCCTGCAATAGTTCATGCCAATCCTCCTAAGGACTATGAAGAGAGCTTAAAGCAGCAATCCTTGCAGAGCTTGTGTGACTCAGGTGAAAGATCAAAACTTGGAGACAGAAAGAAACTCAATGAGTGAAAAATAGCTTGCCAGTTATCAGCAGGATCCCTGACCTCATAATTTGTACGGAGATCTAGTTGCGAGAGTTGCAAATACTTTGCACATGCACCCGGGTTGCAAAAACAGCCAGTCTGTGCAAGAAATCAAAAAGGCCATGTTGTTCAATTCATTGCAAAATGAACTTTGACTGTAACCTAAAAAAAGAATCTTCCCCAGAAGTGACCTACTACTTTCTTTTGCAAATTGCTTGTTTTGAACTACTGGTAGCATCTTGAAAGCAACTTACACGGAACTGAATATTGCTCAGAGCTGCAAGCTTTTCAACTTCACGGTAACCAACCCAAGACCCATCAGCCCGCTTCAGATTCAATGTCACAATTGGGCCTTGGTTACACTGCAGGCCCCAGTAATTCTGCTGTTGCAAAAAACAAGCATGCACCAGAGATGATGATAAACCAAAAGATTTTGTGTGAGAAAGATTCAGCACTTGCAGATGAAGATTCCAGATGCAAACAAAACTGGATCATGACATCAATGCACCACTCACTGCTTGATGATGGTGATCATCACCATTGTTGTGATGGTGGTTCCCATATAGAATGCAAACTGGAGTTCCATTCCCATGCTTTAAGCCTGCAAGTTTTGTAGCCATGTAGCTGGTCAAGGACCCGGTGTGCCTGCATCACCAATACCTTGTTCTCAATCAGAATTGCAAGAATCGAGATTCAACAATCAGTCAGTCTGAAGCAGTTAAGCACCAAGTGGTATGGAAATGGTGTTGGTGTCAGATACTCCGGGTTTGTGAGCCAGAAGTCCTCACCTACTGATGTTTTGTGGTTGTAGCCGATTGATAACTGCAAAGCCATGGCGGAGTGCAACTATGCTAAGAAATGAAGCGGTGCCATCCTCAAGCCACTGTTCTGTTCTATCTCGTTTCTGCATGAAATCAGCATCCGCTATGGAAACTGCCACTGTGCCTGTGTAAAGGATGTCCACCAGTTCACATACATTTCAACAATTGTGTGCCTTTTGCTGAAAGGGACTACTATGACTACTTTGTTAGCAAAAATATTTTGATGAGCGAAACAACCCAAACCTCTTGTATGGAGGAACAAGATTGCACACTAACTACCTGATCATCATACTATTGATAGAACCAGAAGATAAGATACTGCCCTGGATGTCATGAAGAAAAGCTCTGGCTACAACAAGCATAAGCAAAAGGCATAAAAATAACATAAGAATTCACCTCCTGCAAAGTACTTCTTTCTCAGCAGACGTGCAGCATCTGTCAACATTACCAATACATGTGATCATTACACAACCCAAAACATAGGTTCTGCATATCTATCTGTAATCTCAGGAAACTTGAAAGGAGCCACTAGATTGGTTTTACCTTGACAAGAATATGATGAGCCATAAAGCCAAGGAATGTGAATCTTGTGCTTACCATTCCGGACAAGAAGTGCTCCCAGGCCTGTTGGGTAGCCAAATAACTGCAGCCAGCAACAAACAAGCCAGTCAGCAGGTTTCCAAGCTGTGAAAGAAATCTGATTCTTTTTGCTCAAGAAAAAATCCTCACTAACCAAATGAACTGACATGTGTGCAAACAAAACCATAGAGAATAGCACAACGTAAAAATGGTTGGCTTTCACCAGTCGTCAGTATCAACAAGATGAGACTGGACTGTTTTGTTACCTTGTAAAATGAGATGGCCACAAAGTCTGCTTTGAATCTAGACAAGTCCGGGGGCATAGTACCACATCCCTTGGCAGCATCCACAAGCACCAGCCACTGACCCCTGCTGGGTCAGACCCAATCCTCATTCTCTCAATTCCAACAACGTATTGATAGATAGATGCCACCACTACCCTCTTTACAGTAATTGATTGATTAGAGAATCTGGATCTGATTCTGGCAATGTCACTACCTGCTAGAAAATCTAGAAAATCTGAGTCTTTTGTCTCCCTGAATATAAAGTCCATGGGAAACATGACAAGGTGCTCTTGATGCCACATGTGCTTATATTGGCATTGTCAGATCCTATGTGCGTAAAACTAGAGAGTCATGTGATGAGTACCTACGAGTGTTTTTCTCCACAATGTCTGCCCTGTTGAATCTGAGTGACAAGATCCAAGTCAAATTTTGCTCCTGAGAAATTGCATTCAAGGGGAAATGCAAACAGGTGGTAGAGCTCTTGATCCTCTGGCATCATCCATAACCACCATATCACAACACCCGTTGGTTCTGAAATCTTTGAAATCCAACATCAAAACTCTTGGCAACATGAGTCAGAACAACATCAAACAGAAGAAGCAAAAAAACCAACTACCCACATGTTAGAAATTCAAACAAAGAGAGCTCAGTATCCCCACCTTTACGTTCTCCTGTCAAAGTCCAAGATCCCATGGGCCTTTGCAGTGGACTCCTACGTTTTATCTGCACATTGCCTCTCTCATAGTTTCTAGATTTGGAGCTTGGGGGGGAGATCCGTTCCACATCCACAGCAATGGCAGTGGCACCATGATCAAGAGCATATCTTTTTTCCTTTGTCAAGAATGCAATGATGATCTCACAATGACACCTACAGAAAAATGAAGCTAAGAAAAAGAGATTGCATTTCACAAATTGTACTTACCAAAGATGAATTGTCTGAGTAGACAAAACTTTAAGTCAGCAGTTTGCAAAACCTCGGATAAGTGACCAGATGAAAAAAGGATACTCTCGGATCCCGAGCACACTGTTGTGATTCTCCATGGTGTAAAGATACTCACTCTCACTGCTCCATGGAAAGGCTTCTCCAACTAGCTTCAGAGCTGACGTAGCTCCTGCTGTGAATACACATGTGTATTCCCCAGGAGGCGCATTGCAGAGAGCCAAAACCTATGAGGGAAAAAAATAAAAACAGAAAATCTTGCTGAATGTTATCACCCACCAGCCAGCAGCAACAAAACCTCGCAAAAGAAAGCATAATTTGCATTATTGTTGAGTAGCTCCTTCTGTGAGATCTCAGCAGAAGAGTTTTACCTGCTGTCGAGCAAGCTCGACCTTATCAGATGTCCGGATGCTGCTGTCACTTTGACTGTCTGTTTTTTTTGTTTCTGTCAAGGGTGTTACCCATCATCTTCCACAGCCACCATTCTGATTTCCCAATTCACAGCTCTTGGGCTGTTTCAAACCTCTCAGGCAATTAACAATCAGATGAGGAAACGAAAGAAAGAATGAAAGAAAGGGCTGGATACGGGGATTGCTGTAAAGATTTGCAGATAGATCATCCAGAGCTCCTCTCAGCTGAGAATCTGAATGCAGTGTTGCTCCCGCATGATCCACATACACAGTTCCTGTTTTGACAGCAGACATCACATACCCCATAAACTCTCTTACCCAACAACCCCTCTCTCTTTCCAACAGAAGACATACCACCATTCTCAGATTGATCTAGCAACAGACATATCACAATTCACACAGATTGCATCTTGCTCAAGCTTTTTCCTGCTTCCTCTGCCTTTCCAAAGAAGAAGAACAGGCAGAAAAAAATTATCCAGAACCCAAATCACTCTGGGTTACAATAATTATGAGGATTTGCAAAGCTTCCCAAGAAGCCAGAGGGAGGAGTCTGGGGGGGAGGGTCAGGATTTGTGGAGTAACCCAATACTCAAACCACAATTTCAATCAAGAATTCACATCCTTGGAAGAAGAATTCTTGAGACAGAACTCCAGAATTCCTCCTGCTGGTGGAGAAGATGGAAAACACTTACCAGCCAAGCGTGCAAATTCTTTGCTCCGAAGCTCATCGATAGGAGTTGTGCTCTCTGGATACCCATACTGACTCCCATACTTTTCCAAGAATTCCAGCTTCTCCTCCTCCTCTGCACATGACCCATCAGCATCATTCTTCTGAATTGATGTGTTCAACACGTTCTTGCTTCTCTCCACCTTCTGTGTTTGATCTGGGAAGATGCTGAAGAAGCCCAGACTTGATGCAAGCCCCGTTAAGCGATGCATGATGATGGCTGTTGTCAGAAGAGAGAGAGAGAGAGAGAGAGAGAAAGAAACTGCACAAGATCCTTTGCAACTTTGCACCACCACTAACTCAAAACTGCGGTGCGAAAAAAACCCAACACGCAAATTCTACACCCATCTCCTCCCGTGATGATTCTTTTTCTTCCGTATGGATCTTTATCCACATGGAATATTGTAGCAACCCACTTCTTTCTTTCTTCTGGTTTGGTGGAAAACTACTTTAGAAAACTCCAAACCCTAAACGCATCCTTGGGCGGTGAAAAGCAGCTGGAAGCATCTATTCTCTCTCTCTCTGCAGGTGCCTGCCTTTTCTTTTGCCCATCTCCTCAACACCTAACTTCTTGTTCTCGTCTTGTTGAGTTTCTTCTTCTTGAGCTTCTTCTTGATCTACTGCAACTCCAATCTCTGATGTAAATTGAGGACTAAGAATCTTCCGAAAGTCTTTTTTACACCAGTGCACAAAATCAAAACTTGGGTTGCATGAATCTCCAAGTACATATTCATGCAGAAGCTAAAAAATCTGGAGGATGCTGAAGAAGAGATTTTTGTGACTGAATTTTTGTCTACAGACTGTGAAATAAAAGCTAAGTCCCTCAATCTCTCATGCTTCCAGGAAAAAAAAAGGGTTTGAAGTCACAGAAAAAAGAACTCTCTCTAATGGAAAGTGTATTACATCAAAAGAGCACAAACTCTGGTCCGGTAGAATGAAAATTGGGTTTGGTCTGAGAGAGTTTTTACTGCTTGGTGATGGGATCTTAAGGAGCTTTGAATCTTTGTGGTCGGTTTTGAGATGATGTTATTTTGCAAAACCTCACACTGATGCGTAATGTCTATGTGAAAGACTAGCATTTTTGTTGTTGAATCTCGTGTGCCATCTTGGGTTCTTGCTCATCATGGGTGTAGGATGGAAATGGGTTTCTGAGAGAGTTTTGGTTCTTGGTGATGGGATCTTAAAGAGCTTGATCTTTGTGATTGATTTTGAGATTTATGTTAATGTGCAAACCTCAAACTGATGAGTATGTGAAGATTGGCATTCTTGTTATTTGAATCTTGTGCACTATTTTCAGCTGTTGCTCATGGTTGCAGGATTTCTAATAAGCCATGTAAGTTACTAGATGTATCAAGGCTTTTTCTACATGTAGAATTGTGCTTTGAAAAGTTTGAACAAAATTGGGCATTTTGTATGTACTCTGTAATGGATGGCAAGTAGAATGTGAAGAGAGGATTGTTGGTAGGTACTAGCTAGGTACTGATACCCCTGATACTGACAATCCTTTTCCAAATCAGATTTGGTTGTTGTATTGTACATGTGTGGTTGGATGTTGGAAACATGAGAGGGAGTTTGTCCCTCTCAAGTTCTAGATCCTGGATTCATGAAAGATAGTATCTTGAATTTTCAAGTTCTAGATCCCGGATTCATGAAAGATAGTATCTTGAATTTGTGCAGGTCGAATCCATGATCTTCATCCTGGTGGCCATGTGAATAATGTTTCAAAGCTGCACTCCAGCTAAAATACCACGTATCTTCAAAGGTGTGCTCCATCTGAAATACTGTATTTTTCTCTTCTCTACATTCACATTGAAGATTGATGTAAGAGATTGTGCTTCAAAGTGATGATTGTGGAGTTTTTCTCTGCAATTTTGTAGCTATGTTTTATTGCCTACAATGGGTTTCCGGAAACCAACCAGATTGTATGTAATAAGTGGAGCTCATGAAGGAGAAACTTGCAAATTTCTAGAATTTTTTTTGAAACTATGTACATCTATATAATAGAAAAATTGTTGTCCAGCCATCTTTTGGTGTTCATGCATACCTACCTCTTCCAAGCCTAACTACCTACCTCACTCCATGTCCATATTATGTATATTGAAATAGTTTAATAACCCACATTAAATTTTATTTTTTCTTAACCTTTTTTCCCTACATGTACATGAAATATTAACTATAAATATCGACGAACTATTTAAAACCATATGGGAACATAGAAGTCCATGAAATATTAGCTATAATTATGGATGAACTATTCATAACCATATGGGAACAACATACAAGGAAATAGAAAAGAAAGGAGGAGGTGGGAAAGATTTTCTTCAATTTGGAACCTTGGCAAGGGCATTACACTCATGTTTAATTTTTCTATTTTGTAAAATAAATATCTTACAAAATTATGTTTTTGTGTCATAATGTGATTAATAGATGCTAGTAACATGAAATTTAAATGTCAATGTTTATATAGTATTGGGTTTTAAGCAAGCAAAATTGAGGATTCCATTATTGTTTATATTATGGTAGGAATAAGTTATTGTAGTTAATAATTTGGGCTTTAATTGATCAATTTATTTGAAAATTGAAACCTTATCAAAAATGTGTTTTAGGAAGACTTACACAAAACCCAACAACAATGTTTTGAAGTTGGATTATGTTTTAGGTTAATTCATTAAATATTATGCAATATTTAAAGCACATTGAACATCTAATATATATGTTTTAGTTGTTAAAATGTGTAATTTGTCAACTTTTGTCAAGCTTTAGCAACTTCAATCTCTATGTGAAAATGTTCAATAATTATAATGACCATCTCCAATTGATTTAGGTTGCAAAAAAAAGATTTTTTTTTATGTTTCATGTTTTTTCTCATTGTTAAACAATTCATGTGACAATCTAAGATGTTTAACTAATGTTATTTTTGCATCTTCAACATGTTTTGATTATAGAATGTAATACATGCAATGTTAGTTACAACTTTCACATCCACAATATTAAATAATAATATGACTTGTTGAAGATTGCAACCTTGTTGCAAACCTTAGCTTTTTTAACATTTTGAAATTTGAATTTGTAATAAATGTGTTTAGATTCATTGGGTGAATCAATTAAATGTTGACTTGAACATCATTTGGCATAAGATTACATGGAAAAAATCTCATTATTTTTTATTCCTAATTCTTTCCAAAACATATGCATTATGATTTTGTAAATGAATATCATCGTTAACAAGGAATGTGTTCTTATAATAAACATGTAAGGTTTACGAATTTCATTTTTTGCTTTTAGTTTTTTTTATTGTTATTCTTATTAAAAATTACTTTTAAAAATTCTAATGTTAATTTTCTTTAACAAAAGAAGTGGACATTTCAAGTTTCAATGATAATGAACATGAAAAAAATTCATCTTCTTTTAAGATGTTTATATTTGCAAGATGGATGTAAGTTGCACAAATTTACACCATCACATTTGGTCTAATGAATTTTAATGTTGAATGTCCTTTGTCATGTTTAACATGATTTTAATAATTTATATATTGAAATGAATAATCAAAACCTTTTACACATTATCATGAAACATGTAATGGGTTATTATAAAAACATCATAATCCCTATGATTGCATCATGATTTTGAAGTTTGGCCTTAGTTATTATCATTTTATTCTAATGTACAAAATGACAAAAAACATATTTACCTTTTTTTTTTCATGGTATTTTATTTAAATTTATTCAAAGAAAGTTAAATTTGATCATTATATTTTTTATGTCATGTCGAGAATTCAAACTCAACTATTAAGTTTGATTAGTTACTAAATTAGGAAAATAACTAAGTTATTTTCAGAAGGTTGAATTATTTTTTTTACTTATATTAATTTGATTATTTATAATTTAGTCTTTTAGTTAAATAACTTAATGTTGATGGGTTGTCTTTCTTTTCTTCATTACATAAGTTTGTGTATTTCATGTGGCAAGAACCTTGAGAATTTCTTGATGTTATGTTTCATGTTGTGAACATCATGTTTTAATTTTGTTTTAATAAAAAATTATGTTTACATTTGATTGAATCTCTTATTTGTTAACATGATATTAAAGCTCAAATTGTTTGATGAAAAAGTTTTAAAAAATCTAGAACTAGAAAGTTCTTAGAACTAGAATTTTTAAAATTTTAATAATATCATAAGAGTTTGTTGAGTGTAAAAGAGAAATAGGGGGAAAAAAATGTGAAAAAAATAAAATAAAATAAAAAAGGTGAGAGAAATTTAACACATCAAAAGTTGTGAAAGTCAGATCTTTAAATCTATATTTAGATCTACTCTGAAAAGATCTTGGAATGAAACTTGAAAAAATCATAGAAGACTATAAAACGTTTTTATTTTCAAAATTCCAAAAAAAAATGATATGTTTTATGAGAGTTATGAATTTTTGAAGACTATGTGTTAGATATGATTTTTGGTCATATCTCCTTTGTTTGAGCATTTTCGGATCTGCAACTTTGAAATCTTATAGACCATAAAGGACTATATATGTGAAAAAAATTTCATGTCATTTGGATATGTATTGAAAAAAATTTAAATATTTAAAGTTTCAGCTTTAGTGACACACCCCAAACTCTTCAATAGATTCAATTCCAAGCCCAAAGGTGAAAACAACGGAAGGATAAAGAGTTGAAGTATGTTCCCTGACTTACACCATTGCGAGGGTAGAAAGGCGTAGTGAACTCTAAGATGAAGATTATGACGAGTGACAAACGGGTCAATTATTCACATGAACTTACACAAACCAAACAACAAATTAATTAATGTGTGGTTGAAACATTTTTAGTGCATGCACAAGTCACATACAAACACAGACTCACATGACTCACCATGGTGTAACCTTGGGGGAAGCCACCATTTTTCCCTTTATAATATTATCTATGTATGGCCACGAGGCCTGCATTTAAATGTCATTTTGTCTCGAGATTCCCAAATTAAGAATCCTGAAATTTTCGAAATTGGACCACTCGCAATTTATGAGGTTCATAATCTTTTTTTAGACATTCAATTAAGGTGAAATTTAAAGCAAAGTTGTAGCATTTGTCAAAAGTTTTTCAACAATATATAACACACTACTAACACATAAATAAATAAAGATAATTCTTAATTTTTAATGGTCAGGAGTTAAATTGATAATGAATTTTGACCCCTGTAATTGCCCTCCAAGGATTTGAAAATTCATTGGGACTCCAACTCCTAAAGTGAGAATTCACTTGGGAGTGTGGGGTTCATCCCTCACATTCTTCTACACTCTTGAAACATAAAATGTGATTCTCGGGCTTCACTCTGGGCCCTCACCTTTGTAAACCTTTACTTTGGTCACGAGCCAAAGGTTAAAGTTGTCAAACGTAGTTTTGAAATTAGTTTTTTTTCAAAGTGATAACTCTTTGTGATCATCATCAATAAAATTAAAATTTTGAATAGATATAGAAAACATATATTTAATGTGTTTCCCAAAATTTCAAGGAGTTTGGAGTTATTGAGAATGAATTGTAAGTCATTTTATGTTCAGGTCCCAATTTAAGGTGATTACAAGGAAGTAACAAGATCTTTCATTTTATGAAGTTAAATGAGCTAAAATTTTGAGAGATCGTAGTAGACATAGTTTTTCATGTTTCACCAAAATTTCAAATCAATCCAAGGTCATATGTGAGTGGTGGAACTCTACAAAGTTGCTTGAGATAAAATTTTACATTGAGAAGACATCAAAACAAATTTTGAAATGAAAAAAATATAATTTGGGAGAACTTGAAAAAAACAATTTGAAGATTTTGAAATGCAAATACATTATCAAAACTTTCATACAAAAGTTTGATATATAATCATGTACTTAATACCATACAAAATATTATACAAGATACGTACATATACGTCAAACTTATGTATAATATAAACTTTTGTATAATACTCAAGACATACATACATATGCAAGGTCCATTTTGTTCAACCCTAACCTTAATCCTAAAAATTTAAGGAAGGAAAATTTTAAATTTAACTTTAGAAACCCAAGGAAAAAAATAAAATCATTTTTTGAAACAAATCATTTGTGAAACCTTAAAAAGACATTAAATGTTGCCTTGAGAAATGGTGGATGGTCTTTCTTAAATTACAATTGAAAAATTAGACAAAAATAATTTTCAAGTGTGAAAATTTAGGATTATGAATTTTTTTATGGGGAAAGGTTATTGGGAATTCATAATTTATGATGAAAAAAACCTCCTCTCCCAAAAAACCCCACACAACAATAAATTGAAACTAATAAAATTTAGCATGAAATTGTTAAAAAAGTCTTGTATTAGTTTTTTGTGAGTGTGTTGATTTTATGATTGTGCTATATAACATGCAAAATCACCCAAGCAAGTTTCGAATACATTGGTGAGTCTGTATAACGCTAATACACAAGCCCATAAAATGCAACTCAAGCAAAAGTTGCATAATCTACAAAAAAAACAAGATGAACATTAATGACTATTCTTCAAAGGTGAAAAACCTTGCAAATGTTATTGCATCTATAGGAGCCCCTATAGATGATGAAAATCTAGTGGCTGTGACCTTAAATGGACTTAGAAAAAACTACAACAAATTTTATGTTTCAATTGTAGTTCAAAAAACATTTCTCAATTTCCAAGACTTAATAACCCTATTTACAAATGAAGAAATGAGAATTGTTCGTATTTCATCTAATGGAGGATCACAAGAAAATGTTTTCTACTCAAATATTAATAGAAGTAAAGGTGGTAAAACTTCATTTTGAGGTTAACACAAAAGTTCACGTGGTGGACATCATCAACATGAAGGTCAATCTCATGGAGGCGGACAAGGAAACTTTAAAGGAAGAAGAAATCATGGAGGTCAACAACCAAATGGCAACTCAAACTACTACTACTGTTCGTTAATCTAAAAATGTGCATGAACCCCTCGGGTCATTATTTAGAGCATTGATTATTTTTCTATGACAGGGATATATAGATTCTTTCAAGTTCCAGGAAACTACTCATTGGGTTGTAGGGGTGAAATGATTTTTGCTTCACCCCAAAGACGTGGTGGTCTTCCATCGACAATGTTTTTCTGATGTTTAATTTGGGACGTGGGTGGACACCTCGTGATGAACTGTATGGCATTACAGACCAATCGATCGATCCCGATCTTGGTCTATACGAACCAATTAGCATTTTCGAGGAATCCACCCTTGATCTCCAAGTGTGCATGATCCCCTCGTGTCATTGTTTAGAATACTAATTACATTTTTGTGACAGGGAGATACAAATTCCTTCAAGTTGCTGGAATTTATTTATTAGGTTTTAGGGGTGAAACGATTTTTGCTTCACCCCAAAGACGTGGCAGTGTCACAACCCCACTTTGGCCAAGTGTGGGGATGAAGCCCAACACTTCGAAAAGTTGCAGGTTTGGAGTCCTCCGGGACTCCCGAATGTAAAGAGCTCCAAAGCAAGGCCCAAAACACCTCGCATTAGGGTTTTCTTGGTGCCACTGGAAAGGTCTTGAAACATAGATATCGAAAATGGCCTCGCATTGGCCATTCGGACATCTGCAGCCCAAGTTATGGGCAAAATAAGGGGCGGGGGTCAAACTGACAATTTGACTCCCGACCACTAAAAGTCAAGAATCGACCTCTTTTCGACGTCGCCTTGAAGAGTGCGACAAGGCGTTGGAAAGATCTCGACGAGAGCTACAACTTTGGTTCACGACTCGTCCCGATCTGAGTTCGGGGCGAGGAGCTGTGGCCGTCCAAAGTCCCGAGACTTTAACCCGGGACAATTTCGAGACTCCATTTCGGGAGTCCCAACAAAATGTGCTATTCGGATGTAGCCTCCGTGACCAGCCACAGAGAATACTATAAGGGGGAAGGTGGTGGCTTCCCCCGAGTCCGGGCCGTGGTGTGTCTCGTGGTACAAAGTGTCTGTGGCTTGTCCCAACACCCAAGGGTGTCCCGGAAATGTGTTTTGATGCAGATTCAAGCTTGATCAACTAATACCTCTTCCTAATCTAATCCCTGGGCTTTCAACTCGACCCTCTACCCCTTTTTAGAGTTGGAAGCCGGGAGCGTGCCTCCAAGTCTCAACTTTCCGCAACTTGACTTTGTGAAACCCTCAAGTGGGTTTCACCCCTTGA
>Ga0116231_10006282_pt1 | contig 22791 bp, 23 predicted proteins | sample S1TSphgellanicum_2_FD_89695 | JGI IMG/M metagenome (GOLD analysis project Ga0116231, IMG submission 89695) | Host-associated microbial communities from peat moss isolated from Minnesota, USA - S1T2_Fd - Sphagnum magellanicum MG | ecosystem: Host-associated > Plants > Peat moss > Unclassified...
CGAGGCGTTTGCCGAACTCAGCACAGCCTTCTATGCCCTGACGCCCGGGCGACAGAGGGGCTATCTGCTTTACTTCGGGTCGGCCAAGCAGAGTAAGACCCGCCAGGCGAGGATCGACAGATCTCTGCCCTTGATCTTGGAGGGCAAGGGCCTCGACGACTAGGACGGCGGTCCGCGATTACGCAGAGGGGTTGGCCCGCGGTGACGCACGACCCGACCTCCCTAGCGATCCTGAGGGTGTTGCGGAGGGTTAGCCGCCGAGCGATCGAGGCCCGCTCGGCGGCTTTAGAGGTTATCGCCTATGGCGCGTGATCCAGGCGCGACGCGCCCGAGGGCGGCGCGCCACAGTCATGACGCGCGCCAGCCAGCGACCGTATCCTGCGCCAGAGCGAACCTGGTCTGCCGCCGTCGCTCGCTTTTTTGACGCAAGCGAGATGAACCTAAGGGGGCTGGCGAGGCGGACCGGATCGTGCTGAGGTTGTCCGCCCACTCAGCGGAGGCGCTCTATGCGTTTGACGTTCGCGATACCGATGATTGTTTGTTCTCTTGCGCTCGCGGGGGCGGCCAGCGCCGACCCGGCTCAGACGTCTGCATCCGCAGCGACCAAACCCGCAAAGAAGCCGCCGTCGCCCGATGAGGTGATCTGCACGCAGGAGCAAGTCACAGGGTCAATCTTTCCCAAGAAGGTCTGCATGACGAGAGCGCAGCGCGCGAAGCTCGAGGATGAGCATCAGAGCACGACGATCAACAGCCATGGCGATGATCGCACCATCCGTTCAGAAACGCCGTAACCTCCCACGTGGGTCTTAAGCTGGGCGCTAGCCTCGCTATTTCCGATCGCGCCCGAAGTTGGGCTCGTGGGTCTCCTGGCCGGCTGCAATGACGCCGCGGCGGATCTCGCGCGTGCGGGTAAACAGGTCGTAGAGTTTGTCGCCCTCATCTCATCTGATTGCCCGAGACAGCATATGCAGGTCTTCAATGAAGCGCGCCAGGACCTCAAGCACCGCCCCCTTATTGTTGAGGAAAACGTCTCGCCACATGGTCGGGTCTGACGCGGCGATCCGGGTAAAGTCACGAAAACCGCCTGCGGAAAACTTCATCACCTCCGCCTGGGTCACCGTCTCCATATCCGCCGCCGTGCCGACGATATTATAGGCGATCAGGTGCGGCAGATGACTGGTCACCGCCAGAACAAGGTCGTGGTGTGTGGCGTCCATGGTTTCGACCTTGGCCCCGAGCCGGGTCCAGAAATCGCCGAGACGCTCTAGGGCTTGCGGCGCTTCGGTGGGCCGCGGGCATAGGATGACCCAGCGGTTCTGAAACAGCGCAGCGAACCCCGCGTCCGGACCCGACTTCTCCGTCCCCGCGACTGGATGGCCAGGAATAGCGTGCACATCGGTGCGATCGATCCGGCCAAAGGCGTCAGCGACAACCGCCTTGCATGAGCCGACATCGGTGAGGGTCGCGCCCGGCTCAAGCGACGCCGCCAGCGCTGCAGCGACCGAGCCGATAACGCCCACAGGGGTCGCCAGCACCACAAGATCAGCCCCCGCCACCGCCGCGGACGACGTAACTTCGGCCCGATCGGCAAAGCCCAGCCCCAGCGAGCGTTCGCGCACTGAGGGGTCGGCGTCGTAGATCACGATCTCGCTCACCGCACGGGCGTCCCGGGCCGCCCGGGCCACGGAGGAGCCAATCAAGCCGCATCCGATGACCGCCATGCGATGGTAGATGGGACGGCTCATGAGCGCCTCAAAGATCGAACGGGACAGGCGCCGCCCCAATCACGCCGGTGAGCCGGCCTGGCGGGGCCCCCAATAGTCTCGGATCGTTCGGCTGAATATAGCCCGGCATAGCGAAGAGGCGCAGGCCCCGAGCTTCGGCCAAGACAGCGGCCGCAAGCCCCTGGGCGCCCAGGGCCTCAATCATCCTGTGGCCGGGCAGGTCGGCGTCACTGATCCAAAGGGTTTGATCCGACCCTGAAGGCTCGACCTCAACGGCCGCAACGGCGAGGGCGGCGGGGGGGCCCCAGGCGTTGAGGCAGGGCAGAACGGCGAAGGCGCGCAGGGTCGGCTCAGCCAACAGGCGCGCCCAGGGTGCGAGCCCATCCAGGGGCAGCACCCCTACCCCTCCGAGCCGTTTGGCCGCGGCGATCGCCGCCTCGGCGCTCTCGACCATGGTCATCTGGGGCGCCGCGCCGAACCGCAGGCGGGCGAGTTCAGCCATCCGGGCCGGATCGCGTCCGCCGAAGACGCAGATCGAAAAAGGGCCCTGCGACCTCAGGCTCTCAGCCATCAGCTCGCGCCAAAGCCGCACGATCAGGCCGGGCGAGGCGGTGGCGCTGGGCCGCGAAAGAAGACCCTTTAGCACCTGGGTCTCGCGCGCGGGGCGCAGGCCAAAACCAGGCGCATTGTGGCCGGCCGCCGCCCCCTTGGCGGCCGCCACCGCGCGCGCCAATGCGGATCGCTCGTCAATCAGGCGCACGAGGTCGGCGTCGAGCGCATCGATGCGGGCGCGCACGTCCTCCAGCGATTTCAGCGCTTCATCCATCGGCGTCCCTGACAGGACCGCGGAGCTAGCGGGCCAGGCTCCAGCATGCAAGGTCGGGATTTGCGCCCAACCGTCGTATATGGTTCAGCCGCGCAAGATTTTTGCCCCACACGCCGCCGAGTGAGCCCATGCCCGCCTATCGTTCCCGCACCACCACCCACGGCCGCAACATGGCGGGCGCACGCGGCCTATGGCGCGCCACCGGGATGAAGGATGCTGATTTCGGCAAGCCGATCATCGCTGTCTGCAACTCCTTCACCCAGTTCGTCCCCGGCCATGTGCACCTGAAGGACCTTGGCCAGCTGGTGGCGCGCGAGATCGAGCGGGCGGGCGGGGTGGCCAAGGAATTCAACACGATCGCGGTCGACGACGGCATCGCTATGGGACACGACGGCATGCTCTACAGCCTGCCGTCGCGCGAGCTTATCGCCGACAGCGTCGAATACATGGCCAACGCCCACTGCGCCGACGCCCTGGTCTGCATCTCAAACTGCGACAAGATCACGCCTGGCATGCTGATGGCCGCTTTGCGTTTGAATATTCCCGCCGTGTTCGTCTCTGGCGGCCCCATGGAGGCGGGCAAGGTGGTTTGGAAGGGCGAGACCCGCGCGGTCGACCTGGTCGACGCCATGGTGGTCGCCGCCGACGATTCGGTCAGCGATGCTGAGGTTCAGGCGATGGAACGCTCGGCCTGTCCCACCTGCGGATCCTGCTCAGGGATGTTCACCGCCAATTCAATGAACTGCCTTACGGAGGCCCTCGGCCTGTCATTGCCTGGCAACGGCAGCGTCCTGGCGACCCATGCTGACCGGGAGCGGCTGTTTGTGGAGGCAGGCGCCCTGATCGTCGACCTCGCGCGGCGCTGGTATGAACAGGATGATGTGAACGCCCTGCCCCGCAGCATCGCCGCCAAGCCCGCGTTTGAGAACGCCATGACGCTCGATATCGCCATGGGCGGCTCGACCAATACCGTGCTGCATCTGCTGGCCGCCGCCCACGAGGCGGGGGTCGATTTCACGATGGCGGATATCGATAGACTGTCGCGCGTCACCCCATGCCTCTGCAAGGTCGCTCCGTCGAAGTCCGATGTCCACATGGAGGATGTGCACCGGGCGGGCGGTGTGATGGCGATCCTCGGCGAGCTCGACCGCGCTGAACTCTTGCATCGCGACCAGCCCACGGTGCACAGCGCCAGCCTTGGCGAGGCTCTGGCCCGATGGGACATCAAGCGCTCCAACTCAGAAACCGTTCAGACCTTCTTTCGCGCCGCACCGGGCGGCGTGCCGACGCAAGTGGCGTTCAGTCAGGCGCGTCGATGGGACGACCTCGACCTTGATCGTGAGCACGGGGTTATCCGAAGCCTGGACCACGCCTTCAGCCTGGATGGAGGACTGGCGGTTCTCACCGGCAACCTGGCCGAGGACGGCTGCATCGTGAAGACGGCCGGTGTCGACGCCTCGATCCTGGTCTTCTCTGGGCCGGCCAAGGTCTATGAAAGTCAAGACGACGCCGTCTCGGCGATCCTCACAGGGCGGGTCACGGCCGGGGATGTGGTGGTCATCCGGTACGAGGGCCCCAAGGGCGGACCGGGCATGCAAGAAATGCTCTATCCGACCAGCTATTTGAAATCAAAAGGCCTTGGCAAGGCTTGCGCCCTGATCACAGACGGCCGCTTCTCGGGGGGCACCTCGGGTCTGTCGATCGGTCATGTGAGCCCCGAGGCGGCCGAGGGCGGCCTGATCGCTTTGGTTCAGGACGGCGACCGGATCGAGATCGACATCCCTGCGCGCACGCTCCGTTTGGCCGTGTCGGACGGCGAGCTCCAGCAGCGCAGAACCGCTCAGGCCGGGATTGGGTATCGGCCCGCGAAGGCGCGGCCGCGCAAGGTCTCTCCAGCGCTAAGAGCATACGCCGCCCTCACAACCTCAGCGGCCAGGGGCGCGGTGCGCGATGTCGGACAGGTGGAGTGAAGGGGCGGCTGTGGGCAAACCGGGCTCGTTGCCGCCTTGCGCCCGGCGCGCCTGCGCCGTCATCAGGTCGGAGCGCCCGCCGGTGCTCGACCCTGATTGAGCGCTAAGACCCGCGATGCCGCTTTTGCCACAAGGATTTGGTCGTCTGCGCGAGGCTGTGACCTGGTCCGCCGCAGAAAGGATCCAGGCGCGCTCGGTCGTGGTCGCCGCTCTCGGCATGACCGTGCCGGTGCTTGTGGGCCTGGCCATGCGACAGCCCGACACGGGGTTCACGATCGGGCTCGGAGCCATGCTGCTGGCCGGCGAAACCCCGAACGCGGGGGCGGCGGGCGAGCGCCCTTCCCCAGGCTCAGCCCTCCTGCCAGCCGCCCTGGCGGTCGGCATCGCCACGGTCATCGCGACAGCCTGGTGGGCCGATATTATCATGGTGAGCCTGGCCGGCGCCGCCGCCCTCGTCAGCGGCTACAGCCGGCCGGTCGGGGTCGCTGCGATCCGCTTCATCATCTATCTCGTGCTCAGCGTCACCCTGCTTCAAAGCGCCGGCGCACACCAGGCCGGCGCAGCCCTGGTGTTCGGCCTCGGCGCGCTCTGGAACCTTGCGGTCAGGTTCATGCTTCGCCCGCGACACGGCAAGCCTGAGACCTTGCCGAGCCCTCCACCCCGTGCGCCCACGCCGGCCCAGCGCAGGGCCTACTGGCGGGGCACGCTCAAGGCCCTCGCCGGCTGGCAATTCCCGATTCGTCTTGTCGCCGGGCTCAGCCTCGCCAGCGCGTTGCACAGCCTTTGGCCGAGCCACCACTACGGCTGGATTGTGCTGACGGTCGCCCTCCTCACACAGCGTCCGCTTGAACATCTGCCGGTCAAGATCATCCAGCGCACCCTCGGCGTTCTGATCGGCGTGGCGCTGACCTGGGCGATCCTGGTCGAGGTCGCCGCCCCGGTTCTGCTGGGCGCCCTGATCTGTGTTTTGGCCACCGCCGCGGCCGTGGCCCGAGCGCGTAACTACCTGGCCTATTCGGCGCTCTCGACCCCGGTCATTCTGCTTGTGCTCGACTTCGGCAAGCCGGTGCACCCCGCCCTGCTCGTCGACCGGCTGATAGCCACCCTTGCGGGCGCCGGCATCGTCGTTGTTTTGAACCTCGTGTTGGATCGGCTGACACCGGCTGCGGCGACGGGCGCAAAGACGGCGGGGGCGAGGTGAGCGGGCGGCTGAATTGGACGGGCGTCGCGTTCGGCCGCGCCGGGTGTCATCGCTATCGGCCGAACGAAGAGCTATGGCGCGATGGATTTGGACGCTGGCGTGCTTGGGTTCATGGGGGCGCAGGCGCCATTGACCGTCGCGCGCCTGCCCAAGGCTGGCGGCGCGCAGGTGAGCACGGACATGACCGGCGTTCAGACCCTCCTCAAAACAGAGACCAGCGACGTGGTCAGCTTCGATAAGTTGGCCTTCAAGGGCGCCCAGGCCAGGCCCGCGAGGCGCAAGGCCGTGTGCGCGGCCGAGGGCGCAGGATGACGCCCCCTCGCCGGGTCTTCGCCAACGGCTTGAGCTTTGCTCTTGATGAGTCGGGAGACGGCGATACGCTCGCCCTCTGCCTGCATGGGTTTCCAGAGGCCCGCCAGGCTTGGAGCGCGCAGCTTTCAGCGTTCTCGACGCTTGGCTGGCGGACCGCAGCGCCGGACCTGCGCGGATATGGCGACAGCGACCGGCCCAAAGGGCGCAGCGCCTACGCCCTCGACACTCTGGTGGCCGATGTAGAGGCCTTGTTCGACGCTTTGGGCGCCCGGCGGCGCATCCTCATAGGTCACGACTGGGGCGGACTCATCGCCTGGCAGGTCGCGATCCGTCGGCCAGACCTGTTGGACGGGCTGATTGTCCTTAACGCGCCGCATCCGGCGGCCTATCGGCGCGAATACAACCGCGGCCTGACCCAGAAACTCCGCTCCTGGTATGTGGTGTTCTTCCAGCTGCCGATCCTTCCGGAACTGGGGCTCAGCGCGGGCGAGGGCAAGGCCGTCGCGCGTGCGCTCAAGGCGACAAGCCCAAACTTTCCGCCAGAACGACTGGCGCTCTACCGCGCCAACGCCTGCAAGCCCGGGGCCGCGACCGCAATGATCAACTACTATCGCGCCAACGCCCTGGAGTTTGGCTTCGGCGCCCTTCCGTCCTCGAAGATCAAGACGCCGACCCTTTTGATCTGGGGCGAAAACGATCCCTATCTCGATCTCGCCCTCACCCTCGGCAATGAGGCCTATGTAGAGGATTTCACCCTCCGCCGCCTGCCGGGCGTATCCCACTGGGTGCAGGAGGACGCCTCCCCGGAAGCCAACCGGCTGATCGCAGACTGGGCGCGCGCAAAGGGACTGGTGTGAGGCATGGGGCTCGAGCCCGGCGGCGCGCTGGCTGACCCTGGCCCCGCCTTTGGGAACAACGCGCGATCGCGTAGAGGCCGCTCGGTCGAAAGCCCCGCTTGACGCAAAATCCTGCCCGTGGCAAACGCTCAAGCCTAAGTCCGGAGCAACGATCTTGCGTTTCGTCCTAGTAATTAGTGGAGCGACCTCACGCGGGTGACAGCCGTCACGCCGCTGCGGTCGCTCATGCCAGGCTCCTTCGGGGGCCTTTTTTAATGCTCTGAGCTCCCCCCTCGCCCTCCCAACCGGTCCCGTCCCATGACCCTTCACCAGCCCATCGCCTCCACCGATGTTCAAGCCCCGGTGCTGACCGGCGCCGAGATCATCGTGCGCGCCCTGGTGGACAATGGCGTCGAGGTGCTGTTCGGCTATCCCGGCGGCGCCGTCCTGCCGATCTACGACGCCCTGTTCCACGAGCCGCGCCTCCAGCACGTGCTGGTCCGCCATGAACAGGGGGCGACCCATGCTGCGGAGGGCTACGCCCGTTCCTCGGGCAAGGTCGGCGTCGTGCTGGTCACCTCCGGTCCCGGAGCCACCAATGCGGTCACCGGCATCGTCGACGCCCTGATGGACTCAATTCCCCTGGTGATCATCACGGGCCAGGTGCCGACCGGCCTGATCGGCTCGGACGCCTTCCAAGAATGCGACACGGTGGGGATCACGCGATCCGCGACCAAACACAATGTGCTGGTTCGCCGGGCCGAGGATCTTTCGCGGGTGATGCACGAGGCCTTTCGCATCGCCGCTTCTGGCCGGCCAGGGCCGGTGCTGGTCGACATTCCCAAGGACGTGCAGTTTGCCAAGGCCGCATATGAGAGGCCAGATACGGTCGCCTTCACCCACGCCTATGCGCCGCGGCTCGACGGGGACCCCGCGCGGATCCGCGAAGCGGTCGAGCTGATCGCGAGAGCCGAGCGGCCCATCCTTTACACGGGCGGCGGCGTGATCAACGCCGGGCCAGGCGCCTCCAAATCGCTCCGGGAGTTCGCCCGGCTGACGGGGGCGCCCGTGACCTCGACCTTGATGGGCCTTGGGGCCTTCCCCGCGTCCGATGCGCAGTGGCTGGGCATGGTCGGCATGCACGGCGCCTACGAGGCGAACCACGCCATGCACGATTGCGATGTGATGGTCTGCGTCGGGGCTAGGTTCGACGACCGGGTCACCGGCCGTCTCGACGCCTTCTCACCGGGCTCCAAGAAGATCCACATCGACATCGATCCTTCGTCGATCAGCAAGATCGTGCGCGCCGATATCGGCGTTGTGGGCGACGCTGGCCGTGTCCTGGCGGCCATGACCGCCGCCTGGCGCGCCAAGAACCGCCGCCCCGCGTCGGCCCTGTCCCGCTGGTGGGCCGAGATCGACGGCTGGCGGGCGCGCAAAGGCTTCGCTTACGCCCCCTCGTCCGAACAGATCAAACCCCAGCATGCCTTGCAACGCCTGGCGGCTCTGACGGCGGGACGCGACCTCTACGTCACGACCGAAGTCGGTCAGCACCAGATGTGGGCCGCTCAGTTTCTGCCGTTCCAGGAGCCGAACCGCTGGATGACCTCCGGAGGCCTTGGCACCATGGGATATGGCCTGCCTGCCGCGATCGGCGTGCAGATGGCGCACCCGAACAGCCTGGTGGTCGACGTCGCCGGCGAAGCTTCGATTCAGATGTGCATCCAGGAGCTTTCCACGGCCGTGCAGTATGCACTCCCGGTCAAGGTGATGATCCTCAACAACGAGTGGATGGGGATGGTGCGCCAATGGCAGCAGTTGCTTCACGGCGAGCGCTATAGCCATTCTTATTCCTCGAGCCTGCCGGACTTTGTGAAGCTCGCAGAAGCCTATGGCGCCGTCGGCCTTCGGGCCGACCACCCCGATGATCTCGACGCCGCCATCCAGGCGATGCTCGACAGCGACAGGCCCGTGCTCTTCGACTGTCGGGTCAGCAAGGCCGAGAACTGCTTTCCGATGATCCCCTCGGGAAAGGCGCACAACGAAATGCTGCTTGGCGATGTGGGCGTCGACATAGGCGCGGTGATCGACTCGGCCGGAAGGGCGCTGGTCTGATGCCCGACGCCCTTGCCGACACCGATCCTGCACCCTCCGCCTACGACCTATCGGCGGCTCCCGAGCCCGAAGGTCGCGCGACCTTCGCCGCGATCGTCGACAATGAACCTGGGGTCCTGCACCGGGTGGTCGGGATGTTTGCAGCGCGCGGCTATAACATCGAGAGCCTGACCGTGGCCGAGACTGACCACGCAGCGCGCACCTCGCGCATCACCGTGGTCACCCGCGGCGCGCCCCACGTTTTGGAGCAGATCCGCGCCCAGCTGGAAAAAATCATCCAGGTGCGCCAGGTCACCGATGTCGGCGCCGATGCGGAAGGGGTGGAGCGCGAGCTTGCCCTGTTCAAGGTCCGCGGCCAGGGCGCAGATCGCGTCGAAGCCCTGCGCGTGGCCGATATCTTCCGCGCCCGGGTGATCGACACCACCCATGAGAGCTTCATCTTCGAGCTCACCGGCGCTACAGCCAAGATCGACAAGTTCGAAACCCTGATGCGGCCGCTGGGCCTGGTGGAGGTCTCGCGTACGGGCGTGCTGTCCATCCGGCGCGGCCCCGAACGGGGCTGACGACTCATCGTCTGAACACATTTCACCCATGACCTTTGATGTCTGACCTCCGGAGTGCTGCCTATGCGCGTCTACTATGATCGCGACGCCGATCTTGCCCGTCTGCTTGAAAAGAAGATCGCCATCGTCGGCTACGGCAGCCAGGGCCACGCCCACGCGCTGAACCTGCGCGACTCAGGCGTAAAGAGCGTCGCGGTCGCCCTGCGCCCAGGCTCTGCGACCGCCAAGAAGGCGGAGGCTGAGGGTTTGACCGTGATGACCGTCGCCGAAGCCGCCGCCTGGGCCGACCTCATCATGATGTTGGCGCCCGACGAGCATCAGGCCGCCATCTACAAGCATGAGATTGCGCCGCACATCCGCGATGGCGCGGCCCTTCTGTTCGCACACGGGCTCAACATCCACTTCAGCCTGATCGAGCCGAAGCCCACGATCGATGTCTTCATGATCGCACCCAAGGGGCCGGGTCACACGGTGCGCAGCGAATACCAGCGCGGCGGCGGGGTGCCGTGTTTGATCGCGGTGCACCAGAACGCCTCCGGCGGCGCGCTGGACCTCGGCCTGGCCTACGCTTCGGCGATCGGCGGCGGTCGCTCAGGCATCATCGAGACCAACTTTAGGGAGGAATGCGAAACCGACCTGTTCGGCGAACAGGCTGTGCTTTGCGGTGGCTTGGTCGAGCTGATCAGAGCCGGGTTTGAGACGCTGGTCGAAGCCGGTTATGCGCCGGAGATGGCCTATTTTGAGTGCCTGCACGAGGTGAAGCTGATCGTCGACCTCATCTATGAGGGCGGTATCGCCAACATGAATTATTCGATCTCCAACACCGCCGAGTACGGCGAATATGTCACCGGCCCACGTATCATCACATCCGAGACCAAGGCGGAGATGAAGCAGGTGCTGGAGGACATCCAGTCAGGTCGCTTCGTGCGTGATTTCATGGCCGAGAACGCTGTTGGCCAGCCAAGCTTCAAGGCCACGCGCCGAAGGTCGGCCGAACATCCGATCGAGGAGGTCGGCTCACGGCTTCGCGCCATGATGCCCTGGATCACCAAGAACAAGCTGGTGGATACCGCGCGCAATTAAAGCGGTCGCGGGCCGCCTCGCTTTGCTGGAGGTCCGGCGCACACGGGGCAGAACCGAGGTTGGAAGCTTAGCCCGGATCTGTCCAAGCGGCGGACATAAGAGCGCGCCTCGGCATGAAGCCTCGCGAGGCGGACACAAGCTTGCCCGAAGCTTGACGGCGGCCCTGGGTTCCAGCGCTGGTCCTGTGAATACTCGTCATTCCCGATGGACGTTGAGCCAATCTGGAATGACGAGGTCTTCAGACCCGCGACACGCCCCTACCCGAAGATGGTCTGGCTCATGGTCATGGTGACCAACATCGGAATGGACAGCAACATGTTGGTGCGCGAGCCCAGCATAGCGATGCGCGCAGCCTTAGCCTTGGTGTCGGCGTCCGCCTCGACAATGCCGAGCGCCCGCTTCTGGTTCGGCCAGATGATGCCCCAGACGTTCAGGAACATGATGGTGGCGATCCACATGCCAAAGCCGATCAGGGTGTGCTGTGGCGAATGGAAGCCCTCGCTCGCGCCGAGGGTGGCGGCGGCGAGCAGATAGCCGCGGTTCCAGGCCAAGAGCACCCCGAACACCCAGGTGGCGAGCGCGGCCCAACGGAACCAGAACAGAGCCTCGGGCGCGATGTATTTGGACACGGCCGGTTTCAGCTCCGCAGGGATTTCCGGCATCTTCCTGATCTGAACGAAGTTGAAATAGTAGAGAAGCCCGATCCAGAGGATTCCCGAGAATACGTGGAAGAGGCGGAGCACCGCCTGCCAGAAGATAGCGTCAGCCGAGCCATAGTGGTGGTAGTAGGCGGCCACGACGATCAGCGCGAGGATTACGCTGAGGATCACGGTGTTGCGGAAGTTGGAGAGTAGTCCGGCCATCTATGATTTACCCCTAAGCGAGATTCAGCCCTGGCTGGAACCTAAGCCGTTTGGCGTCGGATGCAACGGGTGGAGCGGGGATGGCGTCCTGCTCAAACCTCCCGCGGCTGGGAAGATCGTCAAGCGCCGCGCCCTTAAGGTCAAAAGCCGCCAAATGCCGCCCCGGGACCGCGGACGCCGCGCCATGAATTCAGGCCGTGCGCCTAAGGGATTTGCTCGACCCGAGCCCTTTCATCCAGAGTTTGGCCCAGCCGTTCGGGCGCCCTTCTAAGGGGCGTTCGCCTTCGCAGCGGCTGATCGCCCGAACAAGACCGAACGGACCCGCCTTGCGTTCGGCCAGCCCGGATAAGGCGAGCCAACGGCCGGCCCGTGGGTTCAGGACCGTGGATCCTAGATCGCGATCAAGGCCGCGGCGATGCGGCGCCCTTCCTGAGCGAATAGATTATAGTGTCGGCACGCTGACGCGGTGTCCATGACTTCAAGCCCCAGGCCTTCGGCCTCGAGGGCGCGGCGCACGCCCTTTGGCGGCGGCGCTGTGGTCTTGCCTGCGCCCAAGAGCACAAACTCGACCGTCGCATGACCTCCGGCGAAGACGGGCTCCAGGGATTGGAGGGTGAGATCCTCGAGCCTGCCGAGGGACCAGGGCCGCGGCAGGTCGTCCAGAATCAGCACAGAGCCAGAATGCCAGTCGCCGCCGATACGGAACCCGCCTGCGCCATATCCCTCGATCGCCGGCGGCTGGCGCAAGGCCCGATCAGCTCCGCCTGGGTTTGGCCGCACCGGTTGGTGCGATCGGCTTGGCGTCCTCGTCGCCGCGCTTGACACCCCAGACCAGCAGAACCGGGAGGGCGACATAGATTGACGAATAGGTGCCGATGATGATGCCGAACACCATGGTGAAGGCCAGCGGGAAGAGATTGGCGCTGGAGATGAACAACATGCCCCCCAAGGCCAAAAGCGCGGTGGTACCGGTGATCAAGGTCCGCGACCACCGCTCGTTCTCCGACAGGTCGATGACTTCGCGGAGCGGCGTCCGGCGATACTTGTGCAGGTTCTCCTTCAGCCGGTCGAAGGTGATCACCTTTTCGTTCATCGAATATCCGATCACCGTCAAAAGCGCCGCGATCGAGGTCATCGAGAACTCCACTTGGAAAAGCGAGAGCAGGCCTATGGTCAGCACGATGTCATGGAAGACGGCCAGCACGGCGCCAAGGCCCTGCTGCAGGCCGAACCGGAACCAGAGGTAGCCCAACATCAGCAGGATCGCGATGCCGAGCGCGGTGAAGCCTGACTGGAGCAGTTCGCCCGACACCTTCGAGCCCACCACCTCGGTAGCCCGAAACTGGATGCCCGGATATTGCTGGGCGAGCTTGGTCTTGATGCCGTTGACCTGCTGGTTCGGGTCCACGCCCGGTTTCGGCAGGAACTTGATCATAGCGTCATTGGGGGCGCCGAAGCCCTGCACCTCAGGCCTGAGGCCCATCGATGTCAGCGTCGAGCGATAGCCGGCCAGAGGCGCCGGCCCGGGCGTCAGCGCTTCGATCACCGTTCCGCCCTTAAAGTCGATGCCGAGGTTAAGCTTCAGGGTTGCAAAGGACGCGGCCGAGCCGATCACGAGAAGAACCGACAGCACAGCGGCGAAGGGCGCAAGGCGGGTAAACTTGAACTTGGTGTCATGGGGCAACAGCCGGCTGACCGGCCACCATCCCCGATCCTTACCGATGGGCAGAACCTTGGGCTTGAAGGTCCGAAACCACCATCCGATCAGGATCTGCGTGACAAGCATCGCGGTGAAGACAGAGGTCAGCACCCCCACCATCAAGGTCAGGGCGAAGCCCTTCACCGGGCCCGATCCCAGGAAATACATGATGAGGGCCGAGATCAGGGTGGTGACGTTGGCGTCAAAAATTGACGGCCAGGCCAGCCTGTAACCGCTGTCCAGCGAGAGGATCAGCGAGCGGCCGTGGCGGAATTCGTCGCGCATCCGCTCAAAGACCAGAACATTCGCGTCAACCGCGACGGCGAGGGTCAGGATCACCCCGGCGATGCCCGGCAGGGTCAACGTGCCCTGGGTCAGCGACATGAAGGCAAGGAGCAGCAGAAGGTTCAATACGAGGGCGATCGCGGCGAACACCCCGAAAAGCCCGTAGGCCAGGATGATGAAGGCGAAGATCGCCAGGGCGCCGACGGCCAGGGCAAAGGCGCCGGCGCGCACGGCGTCGGCGCCGAGCTCGGCCCCGACGGTCCGCTGCTCGACCGGGTTCAGCTTGGCCGGCAGGGCGCCGGAGCGCAGCAGCAGCGACAACTGGGCCGCGGACTCGACGGTGAAGCTCCCGTGGATCAGGGCCTGGCCGTTTGGGATGGGCTCATCAATACGGGGATCGGTCAGGACTTTGCCGTCCAACACGATAGCAAAACGCTTGCCGGTGTTCTCGGTGGTGGCGTCGCCGAACTTGCGCGCGCCCTCACTGTTGAAGCGCAGATTGATATCCGGCTGGTTGGTCTGGGAGTCGACGCCGGCCTGTGCATCGGTGAGCATTTCGCCCGTGACGACGGCGGCCTTCTTCACGACCACCCCGTTCGGTTCGGAGGCCTCATCGCTCGGCAACCATTCAGATCCAGGCGGGATCATACTCGGGTTCGCCTTGGCCTCCGCTGGCGGCGTGTCGTCATCGACCATCTGGAAGGTGAGCTTGGCGGTCTTGCCGATCACCGCCTTCAGCTTTTCAGGATCGCTTTCGCCGGCCGCCTCGACGACGATGCGGTTGGAGCCCTGTCTGGTGATCGACGGCTCGCGCGTGCCGAGAGCGTCGATCCGCCGATGCAGAATCTCGATTGACTGCTCGACCGCCCGCGCCGCCGACGTGCGTTGGGCTTCTGCGGTCTGGCGAAGCGTAATGGTCTGATCGGCCGTCTTGGCCACGTCGATGTCGCGCCCGCCGCCAGGAAGCAGTTGGGCCAGTTTGGAGATCTCGCTATAGGCTTCATCGACTTGGGCGGGATTGGAAATCCGCACGCTCACATGGTCGCCCACCACGCCAAGCCCGGTGAAGAAGATCTGCTTTTTCTGTAGGGCCTGGCGGACTTCTTCTGTGTCGTTGGTCAGCTGCTCCTTGCTGAGGGAATCGAGATCCACCTCAAGCAGCAAGTAAGAACCGCCCTGAAGGTCAAGGCCGAGATTAAGGCGCTGGTTCGGCAGCCAGCCCGGCAGAGTCCCCGAGGGTACGGCGTTCGGCAGGGAAAACAGAAGGCCGAACACCACCGCAAGGGCGACGAGGACGATCTTCCATGGACGAAGCTGGATCATGGCTCAGGCGCGCGTCGGTGATCGACTCAGGATTTAGCCGCCTTGGGCTTGGGATCGTTTGCGGCGACCGGAGCGCCGCGGGTGCGAACATCGGCGATCATGGACTTGACCACCTTGACCTCGATTTTGGGTGAGATCTCCAGGGCGACCTCTGTGTCGTCAACGCGGGTCACCTGGCCGATCACGCCAGAGGAAAGCACGACGGTGTCGCCGCGCTTCAGGCCGCCCACCTGTTCTTGGTGCTTCTTTTGGCGCTGCTGTTGCGGGCGCATCATCAGAAAGTAGAACAGCACGAGCAGCATGGCCGGCAAGGCGAGCTGCAGGATCAAGTCCTGAGGTCCGCCGGAGGGGGCGCCTGCGCCGCTTGAGGCTTGCGCAAAGGCGGGGGTCGCGAACATGGATGCTCCAGGTCGGGGAAAGGGAACGGGCGCAGTCGACCGGGGCCGCCGCGCGAGGCGCCGGAAGCTATGCGCACCGCCTCCGATTTGCAATCCACTGGTTTGCCGCCGAAACTTAGGCCATTGAGCGGCGCGATGACCGAAACCTCAGCCCTCGTCGACACCCTGCGCCGGATCGCCGAAGCGCTCGAACGGATCGCCCCCCCGGCGCCCGAGGAGCCCGACTTCGCCCAGGCGACCTTTTTTCGTTTCGAGGCCTCTACGCGCGGTTTTCAGGCGGCCGACACCAAGGCGCTCGCGATGGAGCTTTTGGTCGGGGTCGACAGCCAAAAAGCCCTGGTCGCGGGCGCCCTTCGCCGGTTCGCCAAGGGCCTGCCGGTCAACCACCTGCTCCTCTGGGGCGCCCGCGGCGCAGGCAAGAGCTCTCTGGTCAAGGCGGCCATCGCCGCCGAGGCCAAGGCCACGCCTCTGGTTAAGCTGATCGAGCTTGACCGCGAGCAGCTTGCAGCCCTTCCAGGGCTGTTCGACCGGTTGAGGGGACGCCCTCAGCGCTTCGTCGTATTTTGCGACGACATGTCGTTCGAGGCCGGAGCCGACCAGGCAAAATCCCTGAAGTCGGGCCTCGAGGGCGGTGTCGGCGGACCACCGGAGAATGTGCTGTTTGTCGCCACATCCAACCGTCGACACCTGGCGCCGGAACGCCATGACGAGACCGCCGGCATGCTGGCGGCCGCAGAACAGGCTGAGGAGACCGTGTCCGTCTCTGATCGTTTCGGGCTTTGGATCGGCTTTCCGCCCATGGATCAGTCAGCGTACCTGGCGGCTGTGCAGGGATATGCCCATCGCTTCGGCCTGATGGATGAGGACCTTGATCGGCGCGCCCTGCAGTGGGCCCAGCGCCGGGGCGGCCGCTCCGGCCGCGTCGCCTGGCAATTCATCATGGATCTCGCGGGCGAGCGGGGTCAGCTGATTTAGCGCGCCGGCTCAATCGGCGCGGACGCGTCGCGCCGGGCCGCATGGGCCTTGGGCGGCGCCTCAGGCGTCCATGAGTGGAGCGGCCCGTGATCCGGCCGCGTTAGGGCAGCAAGGTTTGAGGATCCACAGGCCGCGCCTTTTCCTGGGGCGACGCGGCGTAGCGGACCTCAAAGTGGATCTGCGGACGGTCGACGGCGCCGGACAGGCCGGCGAGGCCGAGCTCTTGACCCTGAGTCACTTCAGAGCGGATCTTCACCAGGATCTTACCGAGATTGCCATAGAGGCTTGTCCAGCCGTCCGGGTGCTTGATCACCACCAGATTGCCAAAGCCCGGGATTGTGTTGCCGGCGTAGACCACCTGACCTGAGGCGGCGGCGTAGACCGGCGCGCCGACTTCGGCGGCGATGTTCACGCCATCGTTGCGCTGGCCCGGCCCCTTCGGACCAAAGCTTGACAGGATGTCCCCCTTCAGGGGCCAGACGAACCGCCCCTTGCCGGCCGCGGCCGCGGCGGATGCGGACACCGCCTCCGGCTCAGCCAGCGGTTCAGGCCGAGCGGGGGCTGGCGCCGGCGGGTTCGCCGCGCTCGTTCCGTTCGAAAGCATAGGAGACGGCCTCGGCTTTGACGCCGCCGTGGGCTCGGGAAGACGGATCGGCGCAGGGGCGATGCGTGCAAGCGTCTCGCCATCCTTGACCAGAGCCGGAAGGACCAGTTTCTGCCCGAGCTTGAGCGGCGCCTCAAGGGCGATGCCGTTGAAGTTGGCCAAAGAGCGCGGGTCCATAGAAAACCTTCGGGACACGGAGAACAGGGTGTCGCCGGCCTTCACGATATAGACGGTCGGGGGCGGGATCCTGATCACTTGGCCGGGCGACACGTCGTAGGGCGGCTCAAGACCGTTCAGGTCAATGAGGGCGCGGACCGGCGTGCGAACCCGTTCCGCCACCTCAAACAGGCTCTCGCCGGGCCGAACGACGACCTCGCGGGGGATTTCCGGCGCCGGTGGGCGGGCTGAACGCGCGGCCGCCGTCGGGCGGCTCTCCAAGGTTCGACCGCTTAGCCGTCGCGCGGCTTGGTCGGGGGGCGGCGGAGCGCCCGGTATGGGCTCAGGCCTGTAGTAGGTCGCCGTGTCTGGGGATGGCGACGAGGTCGCGGAAGCTAAGGCGCCGACCGGAGCCGGCGGCGGCCCGGCGTCCTCCGGCTGAGGGGTGATCGGATAGGCCGGCTTCGGAAGTTCAAATCCTGAGCGCGGCTGATCCGGCCGCACCGGATACTCCGGCGTAGCGGCGCAGGCGCCAAGGGTCAGGGGCACGATGAGGATCGCGAGCTTACGGATCATTGAGACGCCAATCCCACGTCGCGCGTTCGGCCAGACCCAGGACCCCGGCAAGATCCCTCCCATCGCGCGGGATGGACCCGGGTCCGCAGGCGGAAAGACAAAACCATCCGTTTTACAACTCCCGCGCGACGCCGGGCAGCAAGGGTACGAAGCGCACATCGCCGAGGTCCTCGCGATGAAACCCGCCCTTGCCGTCCCCGACATACCGCTTCAGCGTCTGCACCGCGCCGCGGCCCACAGGCGCAACCAGGACGCCGTTCGGCTTAAGCTGGGTCAACAGCAGCTTAGGTTCGCTTTCCATAGCCGCTGTGACCAAAATGCGGTCGAACGGCGCCTGCTCGGGCCAGCCTTCGCCCCCATCGCCAAAGCGCGTGATCACGTTGGTGATCCCGAGGCGCTTGAGGCGTGTCTCCGCTTCGCCCAGCAAGGTGCGATAGCGTTCGATCGTGTAGACCAGCCTCGCCAGCGGTGAGAGCACCGCGGTCTGATAGCCCGATCCTGTTCCGATCTCGAGGACCCTTGATCGGGGCTCGACGGTCAGCGCCTGCGTCATCAGGCCAACGATGAGCGGCTGGGAAATGGTCTGCCCGCAGGCGATCGGCAAAGCCCGGTCCTCCCAGGACCTTTCCTGCCACTGGTCCGGCACGAAGAGATTGCGCGGCGTCTTTTCGATGGCGTTCAGCACCGCAGGATCGGTGATCCCGCCCTGACGCAGGCCAAGGATCAGCCGGGCGGTGTCTTCAGCACGATCGGTGGACTTGTCGGCCTTCGCCGCCATCAGCGGACCGCCTTTGGCGGCGCGCCGCCGATGACACCTTTAAGCGCGTGAACGGTCTGCATGTGGGTGAGGTCGATATGCAGGGGCGTGACCGAGATCTTGCCGCCGTAGACGGCCTTCAGATCCGTTCCATCCGGCGGATCGGACGCGGGACTTATAAAGCCCATCCAGTAGTAGTCGCGTCCCCGAAGGTCGGTGCGCTTCTCCGCCGTTCGAATGTGACAATCGCGAAAGCCCTGACGCGTGACCTCAACTTCCTTGACCCCCTCCGCTTCGACGGCAGGGAAGTTCAGGTTCATCACGACGTCCCCCGGCCAGCCCACCTCGAGCAGCTTCTGGATCAAGCCCGGGGCATAGGCCTCCGCCGTCTCGAACATGGCCCGGTAACCGTCGTCGAAGACCCTGACGGCCTGAGACAGGGCGATCGATGGAATGCCAAGGGCCATGCCTTCAATCGCCCCCGCGACCGTGCCCGACATGGTGACATCCTCGGCGAGATTCTGTCCGCGGTTCACGCCGGACAACACAAGGTCCGGCTTTTGGCCTTTGACGAGATCGCGTACGGCCAGCATGACACAATCGGTCGGCGTGCCGATGACGGAAAACGTCTTGGCGTCGACCCGCCTTACCCGGATCGGATCGGTGAGGGTGAGGGCCCGGCTCGCCCCGGACTGCTCGAACTCCGGCGCTACGGTCCAGACGTCGTCCGAAAGCATCCTGGCGATCCTTTGCAGGCTCGCAAGGCCCTCCGCATGGATCCCGTCATCGTTGGTGAGCAGGATCCTCATGCCGCATGTCGCCCCTGGGAAACCACCGCTAAAGCCTGAAGATCGCCGTTGCGGCCCCTGGGGTCCGAACGGCGGGAGAGCGCGGGCCCCGGGCCCCCCGCGCGCGGCAAGGGGTCCTCAGGACCAAGGGTTCGTGCGAGGCGGACGTCGGGGAGGCGTTCGCGCCCCCTTACGCGATAGGCCCTCGCCGCGCCCGCGGCGAAGATCCCGGGCGCGGTCCTCAACAGGGTCATGGGGCGACCTCGATATGGGAAGCGCCGCCCATATAGGGTTGAAGCGCCCCTGGGATCGCGATCCGGCCGCCCTCATCCTGGTAGTTCTCAAGGACCGCCACCAGGGTTCGACCCACCGCGAGGCCCGAGCCGTTCAGGGTGTGGGCGAAACGCGTGCCTTTTTCACCCGCCTTGCGAAGGCGCGCGTCCATGCGCCGGGCCTGAAAGTCGCCGCAGTTGGAGATAGAGCTGATCTCCCGGTAGGTATTCTGCGAGGGCAGCCAGACCTCAAGGTCAAAGGTTTTCCGCGCCGAAAACCCCATATCGCCGGTGCAAAGCGCCATGATCCGGTACGGCAGCTCCAGGGCCTCAAGCACGCCCCGAGCCGCCTCGAGCATATGCGCATGTTCAGCTTCTGAGGCTTCCGGCGCGGCGATACTCACGAGCTCGCACTTCAGAAACTGATGCTGACGGATCATGCCGCGGGTGTCGCGTCCCGAAGCGCCCGCCTCAGAGCGGAAACAGGGCGTCAAGGCGGTCAGTCTGAGAGGCAGGTCCGCCTCGTCCGTAATCGCTTCGCGCACCAGATTGGTCAGGGACACTTCGGCCGTTGGGATGAGAAAAAGATCAGACCCGCTCACGCTTGTCGCAAAAAGATCCTTCTCGAATTTCGGCAGCTGTCCTGTGCCGAACATGGCGTCCGCGTTGACGAGCAAGGGCGGGCTCACTTCAACATAGCCGTTCCTTTTGGTCTGGTGGTCGAGCATGAACTGGCCGAGCGCCCGCTCTAGCCGTGCGAGCTGGCCCTTCAGCACCACGAACCGCGCCCCGGACATCTTGGCGGCGGCCTCAAAGTCCATCATCCCCAGGGCTGCGCCGAGGTCGACATGGTCCTTGGGCGTGGCGTTGAGGCGGCCCGCCGGAACCGCAGCCCGGTCGGACCAACGCGCCACCTCGACATTGTCCGCCTCGTCCTCTCCATGGGGCGCGTCGTCGGCAGGCAGGTTCGGCAGGCTGGCGAGCAGAGCCTTGAGCTCAGCGCCCGCCTGCCCCTCCCCCTGGTAGCTCGCCTCGATCTCGCCCTTCAGCCCCTCGACCTCGGCCATCAGCGCCTGCGCGCGCGTCTCGTCCTTTTGGGCCTTGGCCTGACCGATCTGTCGGGAGAGCTCGTTTCGCCGCGCCTGAGCCGCCTGAAAGGCGGTTTGGGCCCTGCGAAGCTCAGCATCGAGCGTCAGAATGGCCTGCAGCTGTGTGCCCGCATCCTTGACGCCGCGCGAGGTCCAGCCGCGCAGATAGCGCCCGTCTTCGTCGTCGCGGATGGCTTTGATGTCGTGCATTGAGACGCTGGAGTTGGGCCTGGAGGGGTGTGTTTAGGCGGTCGAATCGGCGGAGCCAACACTTGTTCGCTGCTCCATCATGACCGTCATTGCGGGCCGTGTCCCAAGCGCCGCTGGACCTTGGCGCGAAAGGAGGCGAGATCGGGTCGATATTGACCTTGCCCTGCCCTATGGCCTGTCTCGCCTGCGCCAGGACGCCTTGGATCAGGTCCTGAGGGGGCGCCGGGAGGGATCAGGCCTTAGCGGCGCGCTTTCTACCGCGCTCGATCAGCCGCACGCAAAGGATCGAACCTTCGTAAAGCAGGTAAATCGGCGCAGACAGCAAGAAGGGCGAGATCATGTCTGGCGGCGTTACGAGGCAGGCCACCACAACAATACCGACCAGGGCGTATTTACGGCCCGAGGAGAGCGTCTTTGCGCTGACGAGCCCGGCCAAGCCCAGCAGCGAGACCACCACCGGCAGCTGAAAACAGAGGCCAAAGGCGAGCAGCAGCTTGATCACAAGGTCGAGGTAATCGGACACCTTGGGAATCAGACTGACCTGCACCTGGGCGGTCAGGATGTTCTGGGATAGCGAGAACCACAGAACGAAGGGCAGCATGATGAAATAAACCATCGCTGTCCCCAGGCCGAAGAGAACCGGCGAGGCGATCAGGAACGGCAGGAAGGCGCGGCGCTCACGCTTATAGAGCCCGGGCGCCACGAACCGGTAAAGCTGCCAGGCCAGGATCGGGAAGGTGACCACCACGGCGGCGAAGCCGGCGAGCTTGACCTTGGTGAAAAAGAACTCGAGCGGGGCGGTCGCCTGCATCAGCACCGGCTTTGCAGCCATGACCTTAAAGCCCGTGACCGCGAGCAGCAGGTCGAAGGGGCCGTGCTGAACCTTCTGCTCAGCCGTAAGGGCGTTGGCCAGGAACAGGGGCCGGACCAGAAGCTCGTAGATCGACTGAGAGTAAAAATAGCAGCCGATAAAGCCCGCCACGAGGGCGGCGGTGCAGACGATCAGGCGAAAGCGCAGTTCCACCAGGTGTTCGAGCAGGGGCGCGCGGCTGGCCTCGATTTCTGATTCGTCTTCAGCCACAGCGGTCATTCGGCGGCGTTCTGGGCCGCCGGCGCTTTGGCGGGCGCGGCCTTCTTTGTCCGAGGCTTGCGGATCGGTTGGGCCGGCTCGCCCGCCGCAGGCTCATCCGCAATCGGGCCCGTCCGGGCCTTTTTGACGCGGGGCTTTGCGGCGGGCCTTTTCGGGGCGGCGTCAGCCTCCCCTGGCGGCGACGGCTCAATTGTGATCGGCGGGCGCTCGGTCGAGGGTTGAGGCGGGAAGCTGAAGCCGGGGTTGTCGAGATGCGACCCCGCCTCGCCCAGGGGCGTGTAGTCGTGCACCGGTTCGGGCGCCGGCGCGCTCGAGGCATAGGCGCCGCTGCGCAGGGCCTCGACCTCCTTGCGCAGATCGTCGAGTTCGGACTGGCGGGCCAACTCGTCGAAGGAAGCGCGGAACTCCGCAGCCATGCCGCGCATCTTGGCGACGAACTGGCCGATCTTGCGCATGACGACGGGCAGGTCTTTGGGACCCAGCACCATGAGGCCGATGGCGAAAACCACCAGCATCTCGATGGAAAACTGTTCGAAGGGGAACATTCGGGGCTCAGCCTTCGGTGTCCGGCGCGCCCGGAGTCACGGGCGTAAGCGCACTGCGTTGACGTCCAGGATCGGGCTTCAGCTCTTGACTTCTTCGCGTTTAACCGCCGGCTCAGGCGCGGTAAGCTCCACCGGTTTCTCCGGAGGCGCAGCGTCGTCCTTGAGGCCGTCGCGGAAGGCTTTGATGCCCTTGGCCGCATCCCCCATCAGACCCGAAATCTTGCCGCCGCCGCCGAACACAAGCGCGATGACCGCGGCAGCGATCAGCAGATGCCAGATGCTGAAACCACCCATCATGGTGAAACTCCTCGAACGGGGCCGTCGCCGGAACGGAACGGGCCCGCCCCAATATAGTCCTTCCCATCACACGTCGCCAACGTGCGAACCCGACGCAGGTGAAGCGTGATAGATGGTGCCGCCGGACAGGATTGAACTGTCGACCTCAGCCTTACCAAGGATGCGCTCTACCACTGAGCTACGGCGGCGAATGGAAGGGCCGCCCTATAACCAATGCCGCCGCGAAGGCAAAGCG
>Ga0116231_10006283_pt1 | contig 22788 bp, 13 predicted proteins | sample S1TSphgellanicum_2_FD_89695 | JGI IMG/M metagenome (GOLD analysis project Ga0116231, IMG submission 89695) | Host-associated microbial communities from peat moss isolated from Minnesota, USA - S1T2_Fd - Sphagnum magellanicum MG | ecosystem: Host-associated > Plants > Peat moss > Unclassified...
GTGCAACTCAATTGCAATTGTGCAAGAACAAGTACCATGTAACTCCAATGTAACCAATTTAAAACTAGGTCATTGTAATGTCATGTTAACATTGTTTTTCATCCATCTATCAATGATAAACTCTATTGATATTCATTGTAATTTTTTTGCAATTGCAAATGCAATGGAAACACATTAATGGTCACAACTAATTAACAATTGTGTGATAATTCACATCAACATAAGGTAGTATTTGTGTGTAATTATAATGCACCCAATTTGCAAATGAGAACTAAATGATTATTATGGAATAACTACTAAACATGTTCATCCATTGATGAACATAATGCTTACGTGGTTTTTTATTTGTCTATTGACAAACAAAATGTTGCATGATTTTGCATTCATCCATCAAAGAATTTAATGTTTGTGTAATTTTTCATTCATCCACTGACAAATGAAGTCTATTGACGTCCTTTGCAACTAGGTATTTAGTTATAGGTTCCAATGTAATTGTATGGTAATTGATTTTAGTAATCTTGAACAACTAAATTATAACTTACAACACATGTGCAAACCTTGCACACATATTATCACTGGCTAGATTATGATAGATAATGCAGAATTACATTTCATCATTATTTATAAACATGAAATGGATCTAAAATCAAATGCATTGACAATCCAATATGGAGGATGCAATACAAGTGCATTTCAAAAAAATTCATTGAAATGCAATTTGACTATGAATATAAATACATTGCTTAAATTATTTATAACAAAAGTTTGCCTCTACCTAAAGAAAAGGTAACCACAAATACAATGAACCACAACAATCAAATATTATTATCTAAATTTTTATTTTTTATTTTTCATTTGATTGAAATGGAGCTTGAGCCATAATTTTTTTATTCCACCTTGTCCATTTGAAATCTACCATAGTTTGATATTTAATGTCACATGTGAAATAAGATCAATAACATATACATAATATTATAATGTAAAAAATATTTATATGTTCATCCTTTCAACTTAAATAAAAGTAGTTTACAACTAAAATAACTTATTTGTCACTAAAATGCAACATACACAAAATTGATACAAACTAAAGTACAATCAATTACATTTGCATATAATTGTGGTTTTCACAATTTATAAAACTAAACCATAGTCATAATTTTGGAAAATTCATCTTTATTTTTGAGTTTTGCCTTTCAATTGCACAAAGTGAGGATAGAAAAGTGGGATAGGATCGGGCGCCAATTTATGGAAATCTCTATTCAATCCAAGATTTTTTAATTTGGAATTGATAGGAACCATGTATATGCCAATGTTCGCAGGTTTTATAATTTAGGTGGGTTTAGGTCCAAGTCAAATTCTAAGGTCCGGAAGGTAGGTTTAGGTCCATGTCAAGTTCTAGGGTTTGGAAAGTAGGTTTAAATCCATGTTCTAAGATTTTCGGATCAAAGGTTTTGAGTTTTGTTGATACTATCATTGGACCCTTATAAATCAACTAGCCTCTTTTCAAAATCGAATTAGAATCTAAATTAGGGGTATGTGCTATTTTATATAAGTTCAAGTTCTCCAAGTGGATAAGTACAAATTATGAAAAAAAAAAAATTTGGCCTTGCATTTTAAACAAGTTATTGCATTTGATTGGATGTACATAATTACTATTATATAGTCTATTTTTTGAACTATGTGCACTCATTGAACAAATCAATCACACACAATTTTATTTTATTTTGGTTTAGTTATGTGTAACAAAAAATGGAACTAGACGTGGGCTTAAATCTGATTAGTTTTTAATTCTTTGTGAAAATGACTGAAACCGGAGGTTCTAGAAATTGAAAGAACTAGTATCAAGATAAAGACGAGACCAAAGGTTTCATCAGAAAGAAAAGAGAAAAAAGAAAAGGGTAGAACATTGCTATGTAGTATATACTTGAAATTGAAATTGATATGTAAATGGCACCATATATGGCCAGATTCATTACATTTAAACTAGCATTTACCCATGTGAATATATCATCCCGATATACACTTTACATTAACAGATGTAAACAAATTTTGGGTATATATAAGGCTGTGTAAATAATCAATGTATTTTGAAATTTGGTTTGAACCCAATATTCACATTAATACTTTGTAATTTGTCAAATTCAATTCATTCATTTAAAATCACATATGCATGTTTGATTTATGTAGCACTTGACATGAAAAAAAAAACAAAACATGTCTACATGTTTTTGCACTTGTTATTTTTGGGCCACAATGAACCAGCACCCATCAGCTCACCATCGACTGGATGCCTGTTATTACGCAGTTGTGAATGAACCTCAACTGAGTTAGTATATGGTTTCACCTTGGTAGCCAATTATGTAAGAAATAGGTCTCCTATATAGATAGGTAAATAGGTAGGAAAATAGATAAATAACTAGGTAAGTATTGGCTTATACAAAGGTAAGGGCTGTTTTTACTACCTACCTATTAACAACCTGCTAGTGGGTTGTTAGTAGGTAGGTAGTAAAAAAAAAAAAGCAACTGAGTATTTTATATACTCACATAGCATTGGGTGTATGCAAGAACCCCATTACACTTATGGTGCATTCACACTTGACATTAAGTCCGTGTTACATAAAAATCTAGGTGGCATCTTAGATGGCACCCAATGTTTAAATGGGTGATAGCCAACACTGGTATATATACCTGCTATTATATCAGGTCACTCTGATACCCAACTCATAGGTTCTTCAATATCAATACTCATCCCAATACCCCATACCAAGGTTACACCTCATATACTAGTGCAACACTAGTGTATATTTGACACGGGTGTTTGTTGTTTCTGTGTTTTACCGAGGTTCCTGTTTTGGAGAAGGTTCTAATGAACCAATACCAATGCAAAATATTGAGTTGGACCAGTGTTTGGCTGGATATGTGTTTTAAACAAAGCTCCACTTGTAAAATTTTAACGTCAGTCTGCCTTTTGCGACACTGCTGTTGTCCATACGTTTTGATTGAGTCTGGGATGCCTTGATTCGATCATGATTCTACAGCAATTTTTGTTACAATGTTGATGTCAGTGTGGTGGTTCCAGAATATGGCGGTGAATAAGAAGAACTACTTGTAAAAAGCTTAATAAGGAGACCTCAGGAATGAGTAGTTTGGTCAGAGGTTTTATCGCTCTATGTGTCTACTGCCTTGATGCATACCTCATTTGTGTTGTGTACATGTCTTTTAAAAGTGAAATCCCAGACTGGACCCAGTCTGCAAAAATTGTTCCATTGTTGAAAGAATGTTAAAGAGATCCATTAGCTCAGCTGAATGAAGTACCTAGAGGTCCCACCATGGGGAGACTTGGGGTGCCCACACTTTGGATTCTTAATTTTTTGTTGCATGCAAAGACACTTAATATACACGGCACCTCAACAAACACCCAACAAGCTAGGCCTGGAAAAGCATAACCAGCAGATAGACATCATAGCTAAAGAATGTGTCTTAGAAGTTCTTAGGATTTGGTCTCATTGTTTTAGCCTACTATCAGCCTAACCTCATGTAGGCCATGTGTAGGTTAACGTCATAGGATGTTGGGTGATTCTTGAATTGAGGGGCAACGAGTCAAGTGCTTGAGTCACAAATTTGAGGAACACCACATACTAATGGCCTCATCAAGCGTGAAAAGTTGATTACATTTTTCTTTACCTCAGCTATTGCCTTGTGCAGGCTCTTACTCTGGTAAGGCGCTCATCCTAAGGCCTTTAGCTTATACATAAATAGATGCAATCCTTGTGACATCAATCCTACTCTGAGCCTGCATAAAGGTGTGGTGACCTGTCTAAAGAAATTTGAGATGGAGGAAACTTGAAATGTTCTAGGGTAGAACAGCCCATGAGTGATTATTTAAGCATTCAAGCTAGGCCAGATCCAAGGGGAGGGCTCCATTGTTTTTGGTGTCCAAACAAAATTTAAACCCTTTTTATTGGTGGATAAAAATATGTTAAAAACGAATTACAAATGAGAAAGTTACGACCCCCCAAAGTAGAGTCGATCAAGAACTCAAAAAAGCAAACCATCGAACAGTACAAAGCTCATTCCTGATCACCCAAAAACAATTTAATATGTTGCTTTGTTGCTATTAGAGTTCAAAGATGATTTGTAGAACTGAGGGTGACATTCCTATAGCACTTTAAATCATTTAAAATGAAAAGGAAGAAAAACAAGGAAGAAAAAAAAGGAATACATTTTGTGAGTTGGAAAAAGCTTATTTTTCTTCTTGCTATTTTTTCATTACTTTCTTTCATTTGCACTTCAAAGATGATTGGTAGAGCTTGAAGTAACACTCCCATAACATTTTAAATCAATCAAAATGAAGCACAGATAAAGAAGATCTAAAGAAGTGATTGGTGATGGGCAATTCCACCCTACACAACATGAGTTCATGCATGCATGCACTTTAACAAATACATGTCTTTTTTAGGGTGTAACTTTGGTTGCTTCAATTAATCATTCACTATTTCAGGCATCCAAAGTAAAGTCAGTTTACAATGTGGTCCTTTTTTTCATAGATATCATTTATGACTTGACATGGAAGTTGGGTTGGAACTAGTAAGATCTGAAGTTATATTTTGGCACATGTGGAGGAATGTGGAATGTACCAGGACAACTGACTTATTGGGATGTGTGTACTTAGGCTAGTAAGGATGAACTAACTGGTTGTCAGGAGCCTCAATGGATGGATGTTTACAAACCCAGGTATTCATGTGTAGGGTAAAGCATCAAAACCCTGGTAAAAAACTTTATTAAACAAAGCACCCAGCAAAGGGGGAAAAGAAGAACGAAGAGAAAGGGCCCCCAAGTCTGAGCCAGAAGGCCAAAAACCCTAAGTGGGTACCAAAGGGGGCAAAGGAACAAATTATGTTCCAAATAAATTTCTCAAGATACAAGTGCATTTGCTTTTTTTTTTTGCACTAGAAAATTTCTCTGAATGCTGTCGGTTTCTGTCATTAATCTGTTTTCACTCTGATGTGTATTCTCAACTCAGGTATTCTCAATTGTTTCCATCAGGATCCTCAAGAACTTTCTGAAATATAATGTTCTCAATGATGTTGTTCATGAAACTCCGAGTGATGATGTTCTCAATGGAATTCATGTTTGAGAGTTATCTGAAGTGGTTTCAAGAAGGCGAGGAAACAGATACCATTCTCTTTGAATAATTCATGTATGTACTACTTGCCTACAGTGACTGTTGAGAATTGGTTTGATATTTTGCCTCACCATGTATGCTCCAGTACTTCACCAGGGGTCACACAAACAAAAGATCCCGTGTTTTAACTTGTAACCAGATTGCATACAAATGAAGTCTCCAGTCTTCAGTCTCCAGTCTGCAGGTGTCAAGAGTGTGCACCTTGCGTGGAGAGAGAGAGGGTGGGTTGCTTTGCATTCTGGAGAACTAAGCATTGAGGGTGGTGTTTTCCAAGGGGACTGGAGCTGAAGAGAAGAGACTTTGGTCCCCAATCTGGATGGACTTTGAGTATAGCTCAAGAAAGGGTTGATGAAACTTGAAAGGACAAAAAGAAGGCCCAAATGTAGTGTCAAACTGAGGTTGACTGTACGGATAATTAGGATGCCTTTGGAAACATCTGAATTAGGGCAACAATTTATTTTGTAATAAGGCGGTACTTTAAACAGACTTTTATACAGAGTTCTTGAGCTGTGTGGAAAAAACTTTGGGCTCAAAAGTCCCTTTTTTGGGACTTGGTCCACCGTCTGAAGGTTTAAGAGTTAAAGTTTAAATGAGACATAATTTTCATGGTTTTGGCAGCTGTGATTCAAATGGGCTTTTGGATCTTGTTGAGTTTTTGTTCATCTTAGTAACAATTAACAACATTCCAGGGCTAACAGACACCCTTGCCTTTTGTTTTCCCTTTGATTTCAACTCAACATGTATCATATAATATCTATGGAAACAATTATGTCCCTCCAACTGGGCCAGAACTAACCAGCACCCACCAGTGCACCATCCATTGGAAACCCCGGATGACCTCAGGTGTTCCACTTTCGTAGGTAACCCATCCAATAAACCCTCCTTTTTCCAGGGCACACTATCTAGGTAACTACTACCTAATGTAAATGAGCAAGTGATATATTTCCACCTCATTATAGAGTGTTCCTTAAAGTGGTGCTTTATTGGGTTTCATCCTTTTTTTTATCGTTGTTCATAAAGTCTTGCAATAAGGGATCAAATTTTGGTTTTGGTGGGGTGACTGACCTTCTCTCTAAGATCGACTTTCTTGGAGCAGGAATTCAACAACTACGGTGAACACTTGTTTGCTCTCACAAGACTTGCAAAACTCACCAAAAAAAAAGAAGCAAAACATTCCAAACACTCACAAAGAAGAAAACAAAAACTCCCCACTCTCAGAACATGTGAAGACCTTCATGCATGTGAGCTTCACAGAACAACAAGCTTCACACATGTGAGCTCATGGGTTTGCAATGGGCAACAACTTGGCACCAAATTGAGTTCATGCCAAGTTTTGGTGGAAATTTCAGTTTCAAGCAATTGCCATGACAAGCATTACTGCCCATGAATCATGCAAACACAAGGTCTGCATTTGCCTGACTTTATCAAAAACTCAAATACCTAGGTAACTACTAACTACCCATGTAAGTGGGTAAGGCACTTGGTGGCTACTGGGTAGGTCGATAGTAGATACTTATGAATAGTTCAGAGTACATGGGGAACCACTATGGTTAGTTGGGGGATAGGAGGAGTACAATGAATATGTGTTTCCAGTTCGCAAGTGCCATCTTCTCTCAATTTCAAAGGACATGGGGCTCCAATAAGAAGTCATCTAAACGTTGGGCATCAAAGGTGAGAAGCTCAATGCAAAGTTACTCACATGCTTCTTGTCAGGTAGTAGGGATAAGAATCCAAGGAGGCTAGAGATAGTTAGGTCTGGATTATTTTCAATTGTACCTAGTGTTGTTAGGGTCACTGACATATTTCCTGGTCTTAACACTTAACCCACCTTGCAGCATTTCTTTTGCCTTGTGTGGCCACCTGTTGTTTTGGGATCTCCCTCTTTCCCCCATTGGATTAGAAAGATTTATAACCAAGTTGGCTAGTTAGTGCCTGAGCTCCCCCCCAATTGTAGCACTAAGCAAAAGTGACTGACTTCCCAGAGCTAGGACCTACTAGTGTAGGCCTTTCTTTGGGACATTTAGGGACCTACTTTGTGTAAGGTAACACCCATGAGGATGTTCCTGGAGTGAGTGGCTGCATCACAAAATTCATAATGAAAAACTCTGACCAGATCTAAGTTGTGATCAGCTCTTTGAATCATAACTGTCCAACAACACTGGTTGTTTCCAGCTTGCCAAGCTGAACCTCCATTTACATAAAGCACTCCAAGAAAATTCCTAGTGTATTTGGATGGTGCTTTATATACATGGATATCCCTCCTAGCAAGAAGAAGAGGAATAGTACACCTACTCCCTAAGAGACCATGAAATTATGCCTACTTTTAGGTATAGGATCCTTCCCACTCTCAATGAATAAGCATAAGAACCCTCCCGCTCCAACACATCATGATCTTGAGGTTCATGATAATTTTGATAGAATGGAAGTGTAGAGGTGTAACTTGCCAAGCTACACCTCCATTTACTAAAACACTTTCATCTTCAGTGTGAAGTTTCAACCCTCTGATCACCAATTGGGAAGTTGTTTGTGTGCAGGATGGATTTGATATTAGATGGAAATACCTTGTATCATCAGTGCTTTTCTCACACGGAAGGAAACTGTGGTAAACAATAGTTGCAGATCTCAGCATTATGCCAGTAGGCTGGACTGCAGACAGAACAAAAAGAACTGTTTTCTTATCTTTACCAGAAGACTCTGTAAAGGGGGCTATGTAGTATGGATCCAATGTGAAGAAGTCGGATACAGACTTCTGAATTCTAAAGGGATATTGGTTAAATCTATATTGATATGTCTTGCACAGAACTTCTACTTGACGTGCAGATGCTCTTGTCTATCAACAATAATCAGATATAGTTTCCTATCAGGAAGATTGATGGAGGATGGTAGTGTGGTAAACACTATTTACACAATGGAAAATTGGGCTGACTATTTTAAGGCACTGCATTTAAAACTTGCCCCTACTACCTTTATCTAATAGCCTCTGCAATATGGACCCATTGTGTAAATGATGTTTTTTCACTTGCATCTCAACTCTTTGTGTAATCTATTCCAAGTGGAGATTTGTACTTTTTGGCTACACATGCAGTGTATGTCAAAAGATCTCACTCACAGTAAGTTATATTTAACAGAGAACCCACATCACCTATTTGTCTGTTGGTTGGTTAACACTCAGACAATTGTGGTTGCCAAAGTGATGACAACTATGGATTTCTTCTGCTAGTATGACATGAACTGAATACATAGAGAAAAGTGGGTCAACAAACATCTTCCAACTTCACAACCTGAATTGTGCAAGTTGGCCTCAAATTGCATCTACCACCATCTCAAATTTATACATTCTGTTTCTACAAAGATTGGATTTGGAAACATTCTGTTTCCACCATTGGGTATGACAAAAAAAACCAGATCTAGACATTCTTGCCAAGTTAGCACATTTGTGCAACCCTTCCAGGGACTGCTATTTCAGCATCCAAACCTCTCTGTAGGTGTGGTCTAAAGGCACCCAACTAAGTGAAATCAAGTGGGACAATGATGTGGCCCTAGGTCTACATGTTCTTTTGAACTTCAACCCTAACTGCAGAGGCAAACTTAGGACAAGTCATCTGCCAAAAATTGAAGGAATATCCTACAACATTTTCCTCAGGTTTTTGACTTATGTATCTGAATCAGACTGTTTAACATCTATGAATAAGACGACAGGAAGCTATTACAATTGTGTGTCTTGGTGGGCATCCTAGTAAAATCTTCTAGAATTGTCATACATATTGACAAACTTCTGAAAAATTGCAAAATCTACTATTAAGTAGCTATTTCTGTAATTTCTGTAGTCCTTAAGCCATAAAGAAGAGTGCTAGATTTCTGGTGTGCATAACATCAAAAGAGTTTACAAATATCAATGGATGATCGTATCTAGTGTAAATGGGTGAGAAACAAGACAAGACATGTGAGAACTCAGTCTTATCTCCCGCCAAATCTAAATCAGATCTAACACAAAAATGGACATATCTTCTGTTATATCTCCTGCCAAAATGTGTGATTTATAAGCTCCTAAGAGCAATATTCTGGCACTACTTCAGCATTAACTAGGCCTCTCCAATTACAAAGAAAACTAAATAAACTTTCAAACCAAAGAAAGTAAATGAACTTTCAAATCCAAACAGTCAGAATGCAGACCAAAGAAAACTAAATAAATGTTCAAATCCAAACAGTCGGAGTGCAAACCAAAGAAAACTCAATAAACTTTCAAATCTAAACAGCCAGTATGCAAACCATCAGCTCAAAAATTGATTAGCTTGCCACTAATTTTGCACCATGGATTCAACACCACCACCCAGAAAGTCATATTCTCATCGCACTCTTTTCCATCATCTGTAGCATTCAGATTCTTGACTACACTTTTTCTCAGGTAGACAAACATATTATTTGCAATCCCTCCAGCTGCTTTAAAGACTACAATTGGAACCTCAAAGAGTCTTCAATGGAAGTGAACAGTGATGTACCTGATACAAAATCATTTGAAGGAGCTCAAAAAGGAGCAAAGCACATTATTGCAATCTCTCTGACTGCTTGAAGGACAAGAATTGGAACCTCAAAGAGTCTTCAATGGAACTGAACAGTGATGTACCTCATACAAAACATTTGAAGAAGCCTCATAAAGGAGCAAAGTGAAACAAAATCTAAGAAAAAGAGGGTGATCAGTGTCCCAAATGACTATAAAAGAGTGCATATCAGCCCCCTTTCATCATGCGTGATATTCTTTGCAAGTGGTAGTTGATGGTGTTGTGCTGCTTCCCCTGCTTTGCCTGATAATCCCTAACACAAACCATGTCAGGATCTCTTTCTCCATACTGCCAATAACTTCACTTCTCCCACACAAAACTCCTGTAAGATCCCAAAGTCTCAAAGAACACAAATACCCCCGACTTGCAGATGGATTGGAATCCAAGAGAATTTTTCCCTGGGACACATGCATGCATGTGGAGCCAGCCAGGGTCACAGACATAATACCTCTACAATCTAAGGTTCCAAGTAAAGCCACAAGAATTTTCTGCCAGGTTCTTTGTGCAAATCTTAAGAGTAAAGAGCTTGAATCCGGTTTTCCATTCTTTGTTTTCCAGACTTTCAAACCTAAAGTAATTCTAAGGTTCACAAGAACTATTTCCACAGGCAGATTGACGTCAGAGTTGTAAGGACCAAAAGCATGCAAACGATAGCCAGAGCGGTACGCGGAAACAAAGCTAGAGCTCATCGGACTCAAATCACCCGTGCAAATGAGGCAGAGGTAACAAGAACCGGAACACTGAAACGGCTGCATGGAACCATGATATCTATCTATCTATCTATCTATCTAAGCGAAATATGAGAACAGCGCACGAGAAGAAGAAGAACAACAACAACAAAAAGAAAAGGGCAAGCAAGAGGAAGGACAGAGAGACAGAACCTGGAGTTCCATGCACTTGTTGAGCGCATTCTTCTCGTTGACAACCTTGTCATCGTCGTAATTGAATTTCTGAAGACATGAGAGAAAGATAAGCATCTCTTGGAAACATGGCATCGTCCTGCGGGTCAAGTTCTTGGGATTTACCCGCATCACACCCGCCTTCCTCCCCATCGCATGTTCCCTCCCTCGTCGTCTCGCTGTGTGCCACCACAAGAGAGAGAGCTCGTTGTACCATGTCCAAACCCTAACCCTAACCTACGGCACAGTCCATGGGATCTCTAAAGAATTTGACCAAGCGTGGTAGGGCAAGCCTTTCCAAATGGGAGTGAAACGAAATACAGGGCCTAAACCCTAAACCCTAATGAGTTTAGGGTTTAGGGCTTGCACAATGGCCTGGTCATGTGTGAACCCACTTAGGTACCATGGTGAAAATCCCAAAATTCATTTGAATTATTTCTAAATATTACAAACATTACATTCTTACACTAAATCAGGAACTCTGAGTTCAAAGCTAACATTTTTTGAGCTTAATAAGGCTGCTACTAAATTATGGTGCATTCACACTTGACATTAAGTGAGTGTTAAATGAAAAAATCTAGGTGGCATCCTAGATGGCACCCGATGTTAAATAAATGGGCCATGGCTTTAATGTTAAATGAATGTTGGATTAACATCAAATTTTCATGGTAACTAGGTTGAAGTCCTAAATGGGTAGCATGGTGTTAGGGAACTCAACCTTAGAGTCCCTAACAAGTGTGAATGCACCGGCCTAAAGGTGCACTTGATAGGGTTTATTTAGGGTTTAGGGTCAAACCAGCCAATTCAGAGACACAGCTTTTGCTTGATGGGATCCATGTTGAGTCTAAATGGCATATGGCTCCACAAACAATTAGCTAGTGTTAATTAGTAAAAGAGTAGCCAAGTTTGATCACGGTTTTATTTTTCAATTTTGTGACATAGCTGAAGTAACAATCATCCATATGGCAATTTTAGCCAAATCTGGCTATTTGAACACCGCACCAATACCTATGAGTTGTGCATGATTAGTTTTCAGAGCCTGCAACATAGCCCAAAACCCTAAACCCTAAACATAGCCCTTGAATATGGAAGGTTTGTAGCATTGTTGTGCATGTATAATGGTTTAAGATTTATAATTTGTGTAATTCACTATTAGAAATTTTGTTTTTTGCGACTAAAAAATCTCACATGCAACTATTTTGGAGTTGCACACAACATGTGCAGTTGCATGCGACATTTTTTAATTACATAAAACAAGTTGCAAAAGACAAAATTTCTAGTAATGTAAGTGTGAATGGCTTGATGGAATTTATTTATATCATGTAAGTGCATAAGGCCTTACCTACATTTGTGTAAATGCAAATGCAAGTGTTATTTATACACGGCACATGTAAGTTTAAAACTAATACAATCACAAGGATTTACATGCCTAGGTAAAAATTGTCTAACTTTGTTTTTTTTTTTTTTGAAAGGGGAGGAAGGCTGCCCCAAAGTTTTAGAATGTTTTTGGTGATGGGTTAATCAAAGTGACCCATTGTCACACAAAACAAAATTGTTTTGAAATGTATCACACAATTAATTACACTAATTACTATGAATCACTATAGGTCCCTAAGCTCTTGTAAAAATCTAAGCCAAAAATGATGATGAACAAAGTTAAGAATTGAAATTATACTCAAGCAATGAGGCAAAACAATATGCACCCAAGATATTTCCCAATAACATTGTGATATGTCCCATATCCTTTGCCTAAAAATGCGGGCATGCATTGTATATAGCTAGGCTAAAGGTTGCCTTTTACACATCATTATTTTGGTAATAAAATATTGTAGTTGGGGAGCATTAAAAACAACAAACTTTTTAATGAAGGGCCAAATAAAGCCGCCCATTGCAAAAAAAATTTAATTTGAACTTTGTAATGCACTCACGACAAGTTAATATGAATTGCAAATTGGTGCCTATATTCAGCCCTTTTTTTCAAGGTTTTTTGAAGTAGCCTAGGTGGCTATTTATGGCTAGAACATTTTTGACAAATGGCAGGCACATGTGGCTGAAGGGCCGAATAGCCAACTACTTGGGTTTAGAAGGGGAGGAAAAGTGGCTACCAAGGTAGTTCATGACAAATTTCTTAGGGAAAAATAATTATGTAAAAATAATGATAATTGATATATTATATAATTTGGATCAAATGTCATTTTTAAATTATTTTAAAAAATGTTAAAAATATATTTATTATCATACTATCAACATAAATATAATTATTCCTTAAAATGATATAAATTTTAAGTCTCCTTGAATGACAAAATTTTACATTTGTGTCATAAAATTTATGATAAAATGATAAATCATTATTCTTTTCATAGTTATAATCATGAAATTAATAAATCAAAATCACTATTCATAACATTTATTCAACAATCATTTTATCAATAATAAAGTAATAAAATGAAAAATACATAACAATGATGTGGGAAAAAAAAAACATAAATTAAATGATTCACTATAATCATATTGAAATTTTGCCTTAAAAAATTTGTGATGTTGGCTACAAAATTTGTGACTACACATTTCTTGCCATGGTCAATTTTATAAGCAACCATATTCAAATTGTATTAGGAAATTGGCAACCACATTGGAATGCAAGTAAAATAAATGGCAACCAACACATTAAAAAAACAAAAATAAAGTACTCACAACACAAACCAAGTAAAAAATTGGGAGCACAAAATCAAAAATAGATTTTGTTATAGATGATTTCGTATTTTAGTGCATTGGACTAAGCATCATTTTTTTCTTTTTGATGTTATAGAACTAAATGCCTTTGTAAACAACACAACTTGAAGAAGTTCCAAACAAAAAAATTGACATTAAGAGAAAAAAAATCTTTTTTCCTAACCTTGGCTTTACTAAGGGAATTGAAGCCTGGTCACCATGGACTCTAGCCACTACAATAGGAAAATTCTTGCCGACCAAAAATAAAATAAATAATAACATAACATACAAAACTTGTAGCAATGTGGTAAACACAACACAAAATCCGAGGCAAATTGAACCTTGAAAATAGATGCAAGCTACTAAACATCCAATGTGCAATCCTTCTTCACATTCCAAGATATGGTTGCAACATCAAACAAAAAGGCTTGGAGGGTAAAAAAATTTGTGCATACATTTTCACAACAAGCTCTAGGTGTGTTGTCAACATGTTTCTCAACTTACTCTTCACAAAACTCAAGGTGGAAAAAAAACACCTCTCATTTTCAACACTATGTTTCCCCCTCCTCATAAACCAAATCTTTAAGAAAAAATTATCATGCCAATTGACAGATTGAGTCCTCCAGGATGCTAGAGTCACTCACATGATTTTTGTTCAGTATGCAAATCTTTGTTCTTGTATGTACTTTTGACACGGGATCTGTCCCACCTGCACTTCGTTCTCTGGAGCAAGCGTACCAAGAAAAGTCAGGGATATCAAGGATTACGCTCCCAGTGCAAGCCAGTTAATTGTATTATGACTGTCCGCTCCTGGCAGTATTGCAAGGTAGCTCCTTCTAACAAGTTTCCAGGTGCCGTCATCTGCAGCTGGACACTCCATAAGCAACTCAAGAGTTTTTTCCATCCTTCTAATGGCCAAATCATCACTGCAGCTGCTGCCCAGTGAGTCAGCTGCACACAATGATCACCAGAAGCTCAAGGTTAGAGTGGTGTTGTCCAGCAGGTAGGTACCTGGACATCTATCATAAATAACATGCTTGCAGGGACCTACAACTACTTTGCCAACATCAGGAATTCTCACAACACCATAGCAGATTCATGATGCTTTGTTATCCTAACTTCAGTCAATAGTACCCACAACAATTTGCTAAACCTAATGGATCAAGGATGAAGGTATATGGTGAAGTTGATATATAAAATCTCTGACCTTAGCCATCAACAACTTGATTAACTTGAACCATTCAGACAACTGATATTCCATGAGTTGGTTGTTCAATAGCATGCACCACATCTTGGTACAAGGAGTACAATCATGAGGTAACTTCATGGCAGCTTGGCAATCATTCTGCATGGTGATCTTGAAAAAAGATGATTACTGGTCTAGTAACTAATTAAGGATGGGATTGATGAAAACTTGATTCAGATTCACATTTTTCCCATGGCACTAATGGGCTTTCAAAATGTTCAGTTGTGCTAAAAATGTGTGTTTAGCTTGTGGTTGAACCCAAAATTACAAGTAGATAATGCCCGTGGCATTCATGATGTCTTGAGTAGGAAATCTCCGTTCCAATTCCTCAATGAGACCAAAAGTAACATTGGAACACTGTTTCTTCACATCTTCAATTGCATTCAACTAGTCAAGCCTCAACACTAAATTGAAAACCTCAGTTAGTGAATCTCTTTTGTGTACCATGATGGTACATCCAAAAAATTGAAAAGTTGCATACTCCAAATAGAATTAGGACTAGTAACCTAGGTCATGTGCAAGCTTCATGTAATGTTCAACAATGGAAAGAAATGTGATAAAGTCCTTGGATGAATACTAAGTGACTAGATCACAATATGTTTGGTATAGATCAGCTTCACATACCTTCACATCACTTACAAAATCACATATGAAGACATCTTGAATCTGACCAAACTTGGACAAACTCTGAACACATTCAAGCAACAAGAGTATGCAACTACATAATAACACCTAATTAAAAACCTTGAAAGATTGTGACACCATCTGTGCTAAAACACATTAGCTTCGACCCCAAATTTAACTTAGAAAACCGACTACATTGTAGCAAGGCATCCACAATCAACTTTGTCAAGTTATTTGCAAAAGCATCATTCACAACTTGCTCCAAAGATAGTAAAATCAAGATCCATTTCCACCCTTCCACCACAAACACATGCATCTTTACCCAACTTTGGCAGTTGATAGTTGTGACGTTGTCACAACTTACGGCAATTAACCGGGCATCGTGCATTGCCATGCGTGTGGATTGTTCATACATTCTACCATATTCCACCTAGAAGAATCATACCGATGTTTTTGCGATTTGTTGAGCACCCAAATGAAATTGAACATATCTTTCATGCCTTCAAAGTATGTGATCGATTGCCCTTGATTCACAAGATGATATCACAATGAATTGCACAAATTTATGTTTCTGCTCAAGATGAACCATGTTAGTAACTTGCTAAATCATTTATTCTTTCCCAAGCAAACTTACAAACTCTCTTTCATTCTTAGCATGCTAATTTCTAAACCTCATGAAGTATTCCCTTGCATGCATCTCCTAGCATGCACCCCAAGAGATGCATGCTTAGCCTTTTGACGGCCAACATGTTTCTACAAGCCATCAAATTTGGGAACAAGCAATTTCTCATGATGTTCCACAAAATTACAAACTTTGCACTTTGCCATACTCAACCTACCATCTTCCCCAATTACAGCTTCTGCCCGCAGCAATTTGACTGTCCAAATATCTTGGAACACCTGATTCAACTCCCATTCCTTTTTTCGAGCTCTGTTAAGTAGAGAACCACTCGAAGATGGAGCTTCTATAGGCTGATCACCTTCCTCAGCAATACCTGTAGTTTAAGCAACTCCTGCTCCTCCCTCTACTGAGTTTAAAACTTTGAAATTGGATGAAGAAAAGTTAAAACATGTTGGTTTGGCTCAGCAAAATGGTTTTGGCCTAACATTTTTGCGCAGTTTGATGAGACTGGTGCAAGTAATAAGGGTTATATTTATTACCTGCAAGTGTAATAAATGTAATATGACTGCTGCTCCCTGTTTCTGATTGGCCAATCATAATGATTCGTCCGAGGAAGTTGCTATTAGTAATCTCTCACCTATTCGCAGTCTCAGTTTTACATTTTATGGGTGAGGTTTGATGTGAAAAATAATTTTGCAAGGTCCCATACTGAGCACCCTGGGGGTACTTTAAGGGCCTATAAGGGGTACTTTAAAAGTGTATAACATTGACATACCCCAAAACATTTTATAGACAGGGCCAGGTAAGTGCAGATTAATTTTTTTCACACTTTCCTGTGTAAGTGTAAAAACTTGTGTGGATCATTGTAACAAAAATTATTTACACAACAATTTCTTACACTTACCAGATTTTACATTGCAGGTATATGTAAATTTACACTTGCCCAGACAACATTGGTTTTCGAGTATGCAATTTTAGCCAAATTTGGCTATAAGAACAATGTTATGTGAATTGGGCATGATTTATTTCCCGTCCCTTGAACATGGAAGGTTTGTAACTAGGTTTAAAGATCTAAAGAGTTAAACAGTATTTATATTTATAACAGTTGCTTACAGTTTTCCCAGGTTCTAATTCAAAGGTTTTATTTCATCAATTGAGAGGGTTTGCAGAAATAAGGCCTGACAATTGGCATCTTGCAAATATCTGTTTACATGATGGCTGGCCAAGAAGGCCTGATGATGAGCATCTTGCCATTAGGGGTTTACAATTGCTTTGATTGATTCAACAACACAAAGCTATGACAAAATCAACCAAATGACACTAGTACACAATCCACATTCAATCCAGCTCAAAACAGTCTGTTCTTTCAACTCAAAGAGCATACCCAGAACAGTTGGAAACATAGCAAAACATATGAAACAAAAGTGAAAAAGGTCCCCAAGATAAGTAGTTTTGCATAGTATTGCAAGAAATAGATAGAATTCAAAAGCATCAGCTGGAAACAGAGGTCTCCCTAATATATACAAGGCTCCACAAGATGAACTTCCCTGACAAGGCCTTTCTGTCAATTGGCAACACACCCCAGTTTTTGGTGTACAGCATCTGAAGCTCGCTTGAGCTTAGGAGTTGGAACATTCGTGCAATGCTACCAGAGCCAAAGAAGAAAATAGCACATTACCGAGTTTTATACTATACAAGATCTAGCCATCCTTGCCACTTCAATAAAACTGACAAGATTTTCATCAAGCTCATGTTATGGTACAATGAGAAGCTGGTAGTAAGACAAAGAGCAAGCCCAATGAGCAACCCCATGTATCAAGGGCTAATGGGTGTAGGCTGCCATGTAGAGAATGCATTCAATATAGTCTCTTTCCAGCCTGCCAGAAACCAGCCACCATCTTCACCAATGCCATAATTCCTGTGATATCCCTTCATAAAGTTGCTGATTTTCTCTACAGTAGTTTTCATTATTGGCATCTGTGTGAACCCCGCTCGTAGTGTCCGTGCCTGCCATTGCCTGTAAGTCTCACCACGCTCCACTCTCTCCAGACCTTCACAAGCAACTATGTTGAGGATCTCACGACCAAAAAACTCTTGCTCTAGGAGTACTCTATCAGGATGCTCAGCTGGCATTGAGGCATCTAAGGCTTCAAACAGTGTTGAAAAGTAATTCAGAGCCTCCTGAAACCGGGACATAAAAAAGGGCGCATTATAGCCTCCATTCACAATTCCTTGCACAAATATCTGCAGAAAGCAAACCAGAGACCAAGCACAATATGCACCTGTTTAATACCTTATATGCACCATCAATTATCCAATTTCATCATACATGACCTTATACATGTGGCCCTTCTCATGAACTAAAGGCCTCACAGCATTCAAATTGACACAAAAGGACAGCCACACCACAAAAGATGACGAATCACACTAAAAGGCACTGAGATATGTCACAGAAAACCATTCAAACAGACATACCACTGGCATAGTTATGGCAATTTTACAAACCCACACAGCATTAGCAACAGGCTCTTCAATTAAACCTGACTACACAACAGGATAATTAATGACAGGAGTCAGTCAGTACCTTTGGGTTCATGCTTCGAATCCTGCTCAGGACCAAATTTCGAGGGCTTGCTGCCATAACAGATTCATCCAACAAATGGCGAAGCCTGAACATGCAGTTAACTGCTAATACTTCGTCATTGCGCAAAAAAAGGTGTGCAGGAGTGATTGCCTCCCACTTCTCAGCAATGGCATGGAACTCAAAGGGCACTCCAACATGATCAGCCACACGAGCAAGCCTGCGACCAGTCTCCTGAATTCTTTCTGAGGGTCTGAATCCAGGTTGTGGCCGATCAATCCCTGAAACCAAAAAAGAGAATAGTGGTCAGGAACTCCATAGCTATAGCCATCACTATTGATGTTATCACAAACACTAGGGAAAAGTGAAACATGGCAACATTATTTGCTAGTCATTAATTCAACATTTTCCACTTTGTCCTCGTTAGACTCATTACAACTGCCTTTGTTGCCAGCCACAAATAGACTGGGGTCATTATGATGAAAGAAACACAGCCTGGATAACTTTGCTGCAATTCAACATTCAGTAGACTCGGGACATGCTATAAACAATACCTATCAACTCATCCTTGTTAGATTCATTGCAACTGCCTTTGCTGCCAGCTACAATAGATTAAGGGTCATTATGATGACAGAAACACAACATGGATAACTTTACTGCAATTCAACATTCTCTAGACTGGGGACTTGATATGCCATAAACAATCCCTATCAAATAATACCTGTAATCCGAAGGTGAGGTGGCCCTCCAGGGAGCTGTGAAAGATAGTAAATGAGACATGGCCATTGCACACCATAGAGGATACCATAATCAATTATATGAACCCTTTTTGCATCACCAAAGGCATGAATAATTGCTGAATTGCCAAAGTAGTGAGATAACTGGATGAAGGGGCAACATTTAACAAAGAGGCGGTAGGCTTTCAACATTTCAGCTGCTGAGGCACGGTTATTGCTCAGAGCTGTGTAGAGCTGTCCACCAGTCCCTGACATTTTTGCAACCTGGCATCCACTTATCACACATAACTCAAAAACCTTCTCTACCTGAGCAATCAGACCCTTGGCTTTCACATCAATTGCAAGGAATAACACAAGATGGAAAATATCTACCAATACCTTCAAGGAGTGATCCAAAAACACAGTTTAGAAAAATTAACAGCAATGTTTAAGCAGTGACAACCCAAAAGAAACCATCAAAGGCACCCACACAAGAATTTTATTTATTTTTTTATTGCTAAATGGCACTATGTGAAACATTTAAAGGAGCATCAACCTGTGCATAGTTTCTTCCTTGAAATGTATCTTGTTCCAAGAATCATAATGCAAGTTACATACTTTGCTAAAAGGCACCACAAACTGATGAGGGCTAGTGAGTAAGCTAACCAGAGCTTCCACAAAGTAGTGGGCCACACGTTGTGGCCCATTTCCGTAGGCTGATGAGTACTGGCGAAGGTCTGCAATCAGCTCATTAGTGTGTGAGAAGTCGTTTTGTTCAACTGCCTGTGCACACCTGAAGTAAAAATGACAGAAGTTTACATTATGAGCAGAATTGACAAGTATTTTAAGGTCACATAGAAGCAGGCAATTCTGCCTGGCATTGCCTGCTGGTTTGGCAAAGCAGTTAGGCCACAGATATTCTTATCATTGTCCACAGGCATACAAAGGTAGGATTATCCTGGAATTAAATGTGAGATGCATCTTGGTAGCATTGTTGTTCATGGATAATAGAGATTAAGCTAAAGGGAGCACTCAAGTAGGATGAATCAGCCCACATTAAATGGCAAGTTCCTTGCCATGTACTGAAGGATGCACGGATTCACTGAGAGCAACCATATCACTTTTCATTACTTGTGCTTCATCATTCATATGGATGTAAACACTCTACTCCTTGAGGACCCAGTCATCAAAAGATATTTGCAGCAATATCTGGATATACATAAGCTAGCATGTCTCTGGATGTGCTTTCTTGAGTTATCCTTGGTTTTTACACAAACACAAGTGAAGCTATCCTTTGGAAAGCTGATAATTGTGCAATATGTATTCAGATCATGTCTCAAAAACAAAATTCTAATGACAGACATGGGCTGACTGCTATTGTTCCAATACAAGAATCCCTCATTTCCCAGGAGGACCTTTAAGAACAGAAGCAGTGAATATGCTAAAAAGGCAACATCATTACAGAAGAGGTATGAGGACCACCTGCAAACTCATTAGTATAATAAGCCACATTCCCCATTTTGTCTGTAGGGGGAGGCCAGAGGGAAGGGAGGACAGAGGAAGAGAGTACTTATACCTGAGAAGAAGTTGATTCAGATCAACTGGAGATATCTGATGCCCGATGCTAATCTGCTGGGAGGTGGTTGACTTTGAGTCATGGCTGTCCAGTCTGTTTGGTACATGTGAGTGCTTTAGGGCATCTTCTGAGCCTCCACTAAGAGACTCAGAATCCAAGGAAGGATGCATGCTCAGAGGTCCTGCAGCCTCAGGGTGCCTGTGCACATCTGTTCCATTATACCATGGGTCACTGTTTCCAAGATCCAAGCTTTCAACTTCGTCATTTGTGAAGCTCTTTGAGCTGTCCTTGATCCCCTCTGGAACCTCAGCTGGAAAGGGACCACTCATGATTTCCTCTAGCCAAGAGTGTACGTCTTGGTCCTTCTCCGAGGTTCTGCTGTCAGACCAAGCCGACGAGGAGTCATCACCTATCAGGTCTCCCAGCTCTTTCGCCATTGCCTGGAATGCAGTAGCCTCCACAAGCATACACTTATAATGCTCCGGTTCATCGTCCATGAGGTTGTTCAGGTATGAGTAGAGAGTGTTGACGACTTCTCCTTCAGATGTGACAGAAGAATCGACAGGGTCCGGATCTGCTGCAAAGTTAAACGGACTCCCTGCCACCTCTCCTCCTTCACCACTGTGAGTACTTTCAGTACAATCAGGAGACTTAGTATCTGCTGCAAAAGAAGCATGACTATTGCTTCCAGAGAATCTGTGAGTAGTCAGAAAAGATGCCAGTGCCCCCCCACCCTCAGACGAATTGGAGCTGGAGCTCTGCACAACATGGCTAGCAGACAGGGATCGATCAGGAAGGGAAGGAGGAGGAGGAGATGAATTACTATTAGCAACGCTCTCAGTAATGTTAGCGAAGAGGGACGGACATGAACTGAAAGAATCCTTCCTTGCCTCAAGATCCTGCGGCTTCGGTTGTTCACCTTCTTGGAAGACAGAAAATATCATCGGCTTCTTCTCTTGAGGGAGCGTAGCAAGTTCCGGAAAGATGGAAGAGAGCGACTTGAAAGCAGACTGATCTGGACTACTCTTCGACTGATGACTAGGAGCAGAAATCAAAGAGCGCTTCTGCGTCTTCGGCATCTGTGTGTGGAGCCATGCCTGCTGAAGCTGCGTCGCAAGGGGGGACACTTCTCCTCCTCCGCCTCCTCCTCCTCCTCCTCCACTTCCTCCTGATCTGTCGTGCTTACTTCCCGCCATAGTTGTAGTCTCTCGGTCCACCGCTCAACAACAACTACTCCTATACTCTATCTTCTTCTCTCTTCTCACAAAACCCCCGTCACTGCAGTCCTTCTCTTCCCCTGTTCCGTGACTCATACTCGCTATTTCTTCCGTTCTCATAAACCAAATCCTACTCTGCGCCGTGCGCTCTCTGTGTCCCTGTCTCTTTCTCTCTGTGTTTCTCTGTCTGCCTGAAAACGCCAAATAAATGTCTCAAGTGAATCTTTCAAGCCACATCCCGCAGCAGCCCTGCGCTATTCTCTCTCCGGATGCAAACACTAGATGCAGATCTCCATCCCCAGCAACCCCGCAAACAGACCGCATTTGCTTACTTCTCCCGCGCTCATTTCTACGGCACGAGATCCAGGAATCGATTAGTCCGGAATTTTTTTCTCAGCGCCATCATCATCGTCCGCGAGAGTACTCTTCTTCTTCTGTGACAAACAACAACGAGAGCCGCAACAACAGCAACAGAGGAAGCAGCGACGTCGCGCGCGAAAGACACCCCAACAGCTTTCGCTTGTCTTCTCTTGCAACCACCCCCCCCGCCCCCCCACCGCACGCCAGTTTGTGTTTGTCCTTCAGATAAAAGGAGGTTACATCCTTTTGTCCTTTGTGTAAAGACATTTTTGACCAACGGTACCTCACTGTTCCCATTTTGTTCCTGTCTGAAACAGGGGTCAACTCGAACAAGAATTGGGTCGACCGGGTATTTCACTTTTGTGTAATAACCACCGGTTCCTTCTTTCTCAAATATTAGATCAGATTCTGAGACCCTTTGCCCCCCTCCCCCCACATTCCACCAAAATCTGAGAACCCCCCCACACCATACCAACACCCAACACACACAC
>Ga0116231_10006284_pt1 | contig 22787 bp, 15 predicted proteins | sample S1TSphgellanicum_2_FD_89695 | JGI IMG/M metagenome (GOLD analysis project Ga0116231, IMG submission 89695) | Host-associated microbial communities from peat moss isolated from Minnesota, USA - S1T2_Fd - Sphagnum magellanicum MG | ecosystem: Host-associated > Plants > Peat moss > Unclassified...
TTCTCATTTGGACATTAGAAGTCTCCACAAAACTTGGAGTGGCATGCAAGAGATCCATAAGCCAATTGTCATATTGACATGTGTGGAAACAAGACCAAAAGCAAAATGTGTAGCCTCAAGGTTTTGTCATGTATCTAAAGAAGCTCTAGAGTCTATATAGGCTCTTTCACATGGTAAGTTAGCAGGACTTTTTTTTAATTAACAAGGGTTATAGTATTAATGTACTAATATACAAAAGGGTGCTGAATAGGCTTGTGTATAGGTGTGAAGAATTTTTTTTTTAATTAAATTAATTTTTTTAAAAAAAAATTATGGCTGATGAAATTGTTGGATTTGGTGGGTTGAATTTGTTTTTAATAAAAATTATTTTTACTGGTCATTGAGTTAACATTTAAATGTGTGATAAGGTTTGATAAATTTTCGAGAATTTTAGAGAACAAATGGAACTGATAGAAAAGGGACTATTATTTTGAATCTTTGGAGAATAGGGTTGTGTGTAGGTGTGAAGATTTTTTTTCAGGCCAATGGGATTCCTGGATTTTATGGTCTGAATTTGTTTTTTTAGTTATAGTTATTTGAGTGAAGTAACGGCTATTTACAGACAGAGTTCTTGCACATTCTTTGTGCACTTTGTTTCAATTTGTTGAAGTAGCAACAATTGGTGACAATCCTAGAAAGATTTAATATTTATTGATGACACTTTTTTTTATTAAAATATTTTTGGCAAAATACTGCCTCAAAACTACCAAGATGTGTTGTTGGATAGTGCCAAAAAATTCAAAAATTCCTTGAATTTATTTAGTGGTGTTTTTTTTTGTAATCTGCAACAGAATTTCTTGATTTATTTTTATTTCACTGCAGTGCGAAAATTCTCCATTTAAAGAACACTGCATCATGATGATCATTGATGGTATATGCGCATGTTTTAAGCTTGAAAAGCTTGTCAGATCCATTTACTTTGGACCAACAACAGACTCCAACTACTTAGGACGTGGACTCACTAGCAATTCTGTGCTCTTGAAGCTGGTTTGGACAATTTTATTAGAATGACTACTATTAAAAGCACGACCTTCCTGTTGAATTGAATAAAACGTCTACTTGCACGAGACCAGCATCTGCTTCTGTGATGTGATAAGAATATGCCAATACTAGAGTTCTTATATTCGTACGACAAATGGGTAATATAAGTGTCTACTTGCACGAGACCAGCTGTACATCTTTGGTATGGGTTTACAATCTCAGCTGTTGTATCCAAAATATCTCCTCTGTGCTTTGTTTAATTAGCTTCATGCTGTTAAGAGCTAGCTCTTTCCTCTGTGATCAGACTAGGTGGTCTCTTCAGCTCATTCTTCATGTCTTTTCATGATTTCTTTTGGCAGGTATATAAGCTTGTGGAGGAAGAGGAGGGGAGCTTTGCTGTATGGTTATCCTACTTGGTTACAGGCGTGGGAGCAAACGTGGTATCCTGCTTATGTGGTGTGATAAGAATATGCCAATACTAGCGTTCTTATATTCGTACGACAAATGGGTAAATAAGTTTCGTTGATAAGTGTGCAACTGAGATTCCAAAACTTCCCTCAAAATTGCAATTGTAGCAGATGATGTTACATTGCTTTTTTTCAGACTATTCTTTTTCAACATCCAAAAAAGAGACAAGTGCAAGTCTACAAACAAGGACTCCCAAAAGAAAATAATAATTCCATAGACTCATATATCTTTGTTTTTTGCATCTGCCAGTTTTGATACAGAAGACATGCAAGTGTGCATGAGAATCATGCATTATAAAACAAAGCCTCCTTTACTTGTGAGGCTATTGATATCATGTGGTGCTGTGATGTGTCTTCAGCTAAGCTAAGCTAAGCTGTAGACTCTAGATAGGCTTAAGGGTTGCTAACACTTTCACTTCCCCAAACTAACATAATGGCCTTTAAATTCTAGAATTTCGATGACGTTTAAGGTTTAGCAAACATGGTGAAACTGAGTTTGGACTTGTAAACATGCACATCATACAAATGCCCAAGCCACGAGGTCCAATAAAATTATATAATTTACTATGATTGTTGGCCAATGTGATGTCATTTAATTGAATTTCATGTTTGTGGGTGGGGTTCATATAGCAAATTAACTTCACATTATTTTGAATATTGTGATGGATATTCATAAAGGCTCACATATTGTGTGTGTGGGTGGATCCACTCAGTTTTGTTTTGTTTCTTCCTTTTCCTAAGTTTTCCAATTCACCAGTTTCATAACTAATTGGAACCTTCTTTTTTTAGGACTAGTATGGGACTGGTTTTAGCCAATTTTTGCCTTGGTTTTTTTTAATGGCTAGTTTTGGTTTCTAATTTTTTCCATGGTCTTAAAAATTGAATATCCTATATTATTTGTTATACTTGAATGTCCTATATTATTCGTTATACTTCACAAAATTGTACACAACTATCATAGCATATTTTGGTGAACATGAGTTGTGCACTAGAATAAAAATATTACAATTTGAAATGCATACATTCCAAAGAAAATGAAGGAGAAAAAAAATAGCAAAGAGTAAGAAGGAATAAAAATGGGTTCATCCAGACCAACAATGCTCAAGCACACACATCAATTATATTAAAATGAATAAATTGTATTGATGTAATACATCACAATTTTATCTATTAATATAAATTGTAGTTGCATGAATCAAAAAATTATTTTGTAGTTTTTCTTACAAAGAAAGCTCTCCTCTCAACCATAGAAGACACACATATTCATATTGTGGTTCTTCATCACTAACGTCCTATATCATCCATCAATTGTAATTCCTTACTTGTAATTCATTATTGTGATGTGATTAAACCATGAATTACATCGATCAATGTTGTAAGAGCACAACTCAAAATGTTCTTGAACATACATATTTCAATGCTTACATAGCTTGAATGTCACACCAATCACATTTTCAAACTTTGTCAAAATTGTTGGAATGGAAAAAACATGAAATATAAAAACTCGCTTTTTGTACCAAAAACCATTGTCCCCTTTTTGAATTTGTTGTTTCTTGTAAGTAGTCAAGTTCGGCACGCTTGTTTATTATCCACTCTTCTTTTAGATGATTTTTGTTTGCCTTTACAAAACACATAATCGAAGCACTTAATTGATTGTTACTACATTATAACGGTTGAAATCAAACCGAATCAATTCTTTCTCAACTATTAATAGACATGGCAAAAAAACCAACATTTGCACAACAAACATCATCCAAGCCCACAATAGTAAGGAGAAAAATCACAATCAAGGTTTATTGAAATACTTCATTTTTTGTTTGCCAAAGAAAGAATAAGTGACGCACTCCCAAGCCCCGGGTTGAACCCACTTGAGGGTCCAACTATGTGTAGTTGCGGAAAGTTGGGACTTGAGGGGCGCTCTCGACTTCTAGCATTAAAAAGGGATAGAGGGGCGTGTTAGAGGTCCCAAGATTAGACTAGGAAGATGGATTAAAAGATCAAGCACGAATCTGCATCCAAAACCAATCATAAAAGGGTTAGTTCACATTCAGGAACACCCTTGGCTGTTGGGACAAGCCACGGGCAACTTGCACTACTTGACTCACCACGGCCCGAACTCGGGGGAAGCCACCACCTTCCCCCATATAGTATTCTTTGCAGCTCTCCGTCGACGTTACATCCAAATGGCCTTTTTTCCCAAGACTCCCAAGATGGAGTCCCGAAATTGTCCCAGGTTGGAGTCCTGGGTTGGAGTCTCGGGATTTTGGACGGTCACAGCTCTTCGCCCCAAGCTCGGATCAGGACAAGCTCTAAACCAAAGTTGTAGCTTTCGTTGAGAGCTTTCCAATGCCGTGTTGCACTCCTTGAGGCGACGTTGGGAAGAGGTCGATTCCCGACTTTTAATGCTCGGGAGTCAAACTAACAGTTTGACTCCTGGCCCTTCTTTTGCCCATAACTTAAGCTGCAGATGTCCAAATGGGCATTGCAAGGCCATTTTGGACATCTACGTTTCAAGAACTTTCCATTGATATAAAGAACGCATCAAGGCGAGGAGATTTGGACCCTCAAATCATCTTTTGAGTTTTCAGGAGTCCTGGAGGACTCCAAGTCTCCACTTTTGGGAATGGGAGTTGCATTCTCCCACTTTGCCCCAAAGTGGGGTTGTGACAATAAGCATGAAATATTATTAGCAAAAATTGATGTTATGCATTCTTTTCAAAGAATCCTTCATTTTCAATAATGTTCTTGTTCTTGTCAATCAAAATTTTTTTCATGAGTCAAAAAATTGAACAAAAAAAGTTTTTTGCTTCCTAAACACCCTTCATTAACATTATTAGCTAGTTCCTTGCATTTCATCACAAAGTGTACTAAGTTATTATTCCCAAGTCTACATCAATGAAAACTTGTAATTACATCTACAATGCTCAAAATTCTTTTGGTCTCAAAGTTGAAATTTTATGATCCTAAACACATAGCATGCCAAGAAAGAAACATTTGAGAATTGAGTTTCATGGTGATGCTCACCATTTGAAAGGATATTTCCCATTTTTCAAGGTTCACACACAAGCAACAAAATAGTTGCAACTCATTTTTCAAAGTAAAGGAAATTGCATGTTCATCATAAACATGTTGACCAAAAAATTCATATTCATTCTGATGATTTTCATAACCAATAGATGCATTCACATGATTCAAATAGAGATACATTTGTAAGAACATGGACAAAACAATTTTTTTTATTATACTTTCTCACAATACCTTATGCCATTACATCGTTCCTTACAAACTCATAAACAACTTTAATATTTTAAAATAAAGATCTAGCATGATTGCTACCATGTTATGAGCCTTTGTAGTAAGGTTTACTAATGAGCCTTTGTAGTAAGGTTACTAATGAGCCTTAGTAAACAGAAGAAAATGTGAAAGGATAAACACAACTTGAATCAACATCTTGAGCTTGAAATAGACCAATTACAATTGAAAATCACCTTGAATGAATGATGGATTTTCAAATTGGAACGATTACATCTTAATTTTCATGTTATTGCTCAAAAAGAAAATACCAATGTCAAAACATCTGAAAGGAACCAATAACCTCGACCTTGATTAAGCACACATTATTTAACCACATGCATTAGGGTTTCACAAATTGTCTTTGTTATTGCTTAGGTATGATTGGTAAGCATTCATGAAAACAAATGAACTACCACCTACCATCCATAACATATGGAAATAACATCCATGTATTGGAGATTTTCTTGGAAAAGAATGACCCATGAAGAAAAATGTGTTTTAATAGGCATTTTGAGTATCTTGGTAGAAAGGCTAGCACAAATGTAAACACTTTTTCATTCTTGTCAACCCTTTGCAAACTTCTTTATCCAGGTGATGGTTTTTTGTAAGTTAGTTTGGGCTTGCTTCAAGCTCACTTTGATCAACTTGCTACATACCTTGAAATCATTAATGATATGTTGTGTTGCATTAAACATAGCATGCCCTAAACAAGAACCAATAAAAATAGTGGCAAGTTTCAGTGGAAATCAACTATTTATTAATGTTAGGGCTATGGTAAGGAGGCTAAGTTGGAGCCTCATCCTTGACATAAACAATAATCTTATCCAAAGATCCCAATAGAGCCTTCAATTCTATTCAACCATACTAACATGTACGTTATTTTGAACATCAAACAATCCAATTATTATATGAACTAGTTGTAATTCATGATAAATAAATTAACTACCATTGCAAATGTATCACTGCGATATCCATAAATTAAAGGATGTAGTACATGTGACACAAGAAGCCAAAGCTAAAAAAACATAGGTCTTCATTGTTTTTCCAAAAGTTTCAAGAAATATATCCTTGACAAGTTGGTGACAAGAAGGACTACAACTTTGGGATTTTGATGCAAGATTAATCACCTAAACCAAGGGTTTTCAATAAAAACAAAAGGTAGTAACCTTTAGTAATGTAGAAAAGAAGATCATCCAAGAATGTTTATTAAACAAGGTTTAAATTTGTTAGGTAAGGAATTTTACTCCCAAAGAACCTAGTTATCTATGATGGAGGCATACATTTCTTCTTTTTGTGTTTTTGATGTTCTTCAACAATTTCAAAAACCCATTCTTGTTGATCCAAGTACAAGGCCCATCTTTTGCATTTGTCAACATGTTCATGTTGCACATGCTAGTCAAAAAACTTGTGCCATTCTCCTTGTTATAAATAACTAGACCTTTGGAACTTTTAACCTTAATGAACACATCCACATTAATTTTCCCACGGTGACATAATAATACAACTTAATTGCTAAGGGTTGCATGAACCAAGAGTAATATGATTGTCCAAAATAAAAAATGATCAATACCCAAAAATATGATGATGAAAATGCCATTTTGCATTGTTATAAACTTGAAAAATAAGAGAAAATACCAATCATGTTGCAGCCAACTCATGGTGAAAGATTCATTTTGATCTTCAATCAACAAAGGGGCAATAATCATTTGGCTGATTACAACCCTAATGGAGTAGTAGTTCAGAACCATACCAACACCTTTTCCATTTTGTGTCATTACCAAAAATGCATATTTTCATTATTGTTTAGAACATTGATGTGCGCAAAGGCTAACATGGTATGCTACAAATCTTTGAGTAAATGACAATGGTGATGTAGTTCAAAAGTTTGTGGAGGAGGTTTTATCAAAGATTAAAAGTGGCCCTAACAACAAGTCAAGTATATTAGGGTTTGAAACAATCTTACACATGAAACCAATCAAACTTTTCAAGGCTTTGTGCACATATAAGATGGCCATGTACATCAATTTGTTGAGTTTTTTGAAAAAAAATTTTAACATGAAAGACACCTAACTATGTAATATTGATCATTATTGCATTTTTTTTTGTTTACAAATTAATCTTTTTCCCAATCAATTATGTAACGTTTTTTCAAAAAGGTTTTTTAGTATTATTTCTAAAGTTGTGCATTTTTTCCTCCTAGGCTAGCACCCAACAATCATGTACCAAATGTTTAAATTTGCAAAGGTCTGTGCTCTTTAAGCGTTCAAGCGAAGTCCAATGAGAAGTGTTTAATTTTGATTCATTTTGTGCCTTTCATTATGTTCTATTGTTTTAAGCCCATGATTTTGAAAATTGTGAGAGTCTTGAATCCAAATTTGTATTGTGAAGATAGGTGATTAGGTATACTAGGCTCCTATGTTTAAAACAAGTTAGAAAACCAAACACTAAAAAGACATTTGGAATCCAGTGTTAAGTTGAAGGGGTTGGACATTACAACAATTTAGCAAGCACGGGTCTAACCATGTTATTAGGAGCCACACATGCCCCTTATACCACTATTTTATTCTTAGAATATTTTTAAAATGTTTATAATATGTCTTTCAAAAATAGATTAAAAAGTTTAATTTTAAACAAAATACTATTATGTTAAGGTGTATATTAAAAAAATCCCAAAATATGTCATTAAAAAATATTTTCAAATTGTGCTTTTAGTGTCAAAACTATTTTTAAGTTGTTTTTATGTAATTTTTAAGAAGTGATTACAAGAGGTTAAAAGTCCTTATATGTATTTTTCACTTATTAGATTGATTTCAATTTTTTATGATATGTTCATAATGTATTCACAATAACATTTTACTAAAAAATATATATTTATTGTTATTATTATTATTTACAATCCAAAGTTCAAAAAATTAAGCAATGGTATGATTGCTTTTGGTACATGTTAGTACAACTGCACTCACACACATTCTCTTATTTTTTCCTTTCTCCAATGTAAGATATCTATCACCAATTTTCATATGCAAATTCTCCTTTGTGTTATCCATGGCACAAAAAAAACCATTTTTTCTTTCATTTTCAAATATTGTTGCATATACTTGCATAATTGATATGGTGTTCTTTTTTAATCTATTGGTAGGAATCATTCTTTAGATCAACTTTCTTATGCAAGATTGGGACAAGTTTGTATTATATATATGTTTATGGTTTAAGTATGGTTTGATTTTTCTTGATTGTGTTGCTTGAATATTTAGAATCCAATTTTTTAAGTGTGATAATTGTAAGTTTATATGTGTTTTATTTGGTTGGATTGATGTGAAGGTTTTCTTGTCCCATGGTTTTTTCCTTGCACCAAGGTATTTTTTGGCAATATTTGTAATCAATGGAGGATCAATATTAATCATTTTCTCAATTGCATACAATGAAGAGCACCCTTTAGGTTTGGTGACCTTGGAATTTCTTGTAGCCCTATTTCCAAAGTAGACTTGAAGGTTCCATTAAAGTTTCATCAGCACTAGTCCAATCATTGTTTGACCATGGTGATTGTGTAACAAGGTTGTAGTTTCAATCCTTAGTATAGGTCCAAATGCTTTCAACCTAATCATTAATTGCATAGGTATCCAAGGATAAAGATAAGGGTGCAATCATCTCCAATTGGAATTTTACAGAACTCTCATTTTGAACATTTTGTAGCTTTTTAAATGGCTTCAATAGCCATAAGCCACCATGTTTGTTGAGTGACAACAATTCCTTTGATGATTTTGAGTTCAAGTATTTCAAGAAATAAAGAACCATAATTCAAATTTTTCCAATGATGAAAAGGCATCATGAAACTTTTGAAGTTACTAGCCAACCAACAATTGCTAAAAATCAGTTTTAATAAAAATTTTTTTTTTATATTTTGTTACAAGATCTGAGGCCTTACCAATCAAAGTATGCACATTACAAACTTGATAAAATCAAAAGGAAGCTAAGTAATGAGGTTATGAAGCCATATGACATTAGCCTAGTCCTAGCCAACACCATTTACACCAAAAAATTCCTCCTTGGAATTGCCTACTATAGTAGTTGCTATTTACATCACGGATAGACATGTTAAATTATAATTTATTCAATGAATGTAGTGTGTATCAAAAGTTGCTATGTCACTTAGATAAAACACCAAGACCCCTCTTGCTTGAAGGCCTAGTAAGTTGCAAGAAACTTTGTTATTAAAGCATTCCAAGACCTTCACAACCACTAGCAACACATCACATGTGCCATCTACTTACAAAAGAAGGCCCACATGCCCACAATCCACACCCACACGAGTAGCTTGGTTGCTTGTTAATTTCTTCCCAAGTTTCACTTTGGTCACTAGCTATTGAAGCTCGCTTGATGGAGAAAAGTGGTGGGGAGGAAATGCCAAAAGTTGATGTCAGCACAAAACTTGTATCAACCAACAATTGTGTAAACCTTCCATGTTGTGTGTGTGAACAAGCATTAATTAATCATGGGTCAATTTACTTCAAACTACAAACTAAATGCTATGTTAAGAAATGTGTATAATTTTCATCAACCTTGGAACGTGAACTTAAGGACATCAACAATCACATGAGAACTTTAAACAACAAGAAAATGAGTTATCACATCCCATAAACTTGTAGAAAACACAAATGTTCAATAATTCAAACCTTTTTTTTCTTAGTCATTTTTATTCGACTAAGGTAAATCTTATTATAAGATAGTGTACGAGGACCAAAAGTGATACACACATGAACCAATTCAAGTTTTCCAAACTTAAAGAACACATCTTGATGTTTTTGATGAATATCTTTGGACTGAAGCCTAACTCATGTGACGTGTGCAATATAATTTGTCATAAGCACATGAGATGATAAAACCTTCTTTCAACTTGGTATAAAATACCCTCCACACCTACAACATATTATGATCATTTATAATTCATCCATGAAAATTGAAAGTTGGAAACACTTGAAATTTCAAAGTCCTAATTAATGATCCTTGAAGGGCCTAGAATGCCAAGTAGACATGATATATATAAACTTGAGCCCATGTTGTTGTGCATTACTAGTGACAATCGACTAATCAATTGATGAAAAATTTGAACTAAATTTTGTGGAAATTCAGTTCCACTCAAATGAAAATATTGAATGACATTGCATGCACCTTGAATTGAATTCAAATTCCTAAATTTTATTCAAATACATTGTATGGGATTCAACTAAATCCAATTCAAAAATTGAATTAAGATTCAATTGAAATGAAATGGGATACAAATTGGTGGAGGAGATATTGAAAATTTGCTGGAGAATACGGTGTCGAAAAAAAAAAAAAATTGAAAAACACGTATTCAAAAAGACACCTTTCCATGCCACTTTACTTGAGAATGGGCTAAACATATTCTAGTTTGGAACTATTCTAGTTAGCATGGTGATAGTCCAGCCACATTCTATAGTGATTTTGAACTTCAAGGCCATCCACCCACCCCCACTCTTCTTTCAGAACAGAGTGGTGGGTGGCAGAAGTGTCAAAGGCGCTTTTTCTGAGCTAGGAAAATTGACCACTTTTGTGAAGAGACATTGTGAATTCATGTGGTCTCTATATAAAAGAAGGAACCATATTCTGGTTCTAGATTGTGAGTTATGGGAACTAAAGAAGTCAAAGAAGATCTAAGTGATTTAAATGAAAAACACATGTTGAATGCTGTTTCTCAGGTTGGGAGTAGTCATGCTGATTTTGTGAACCTGCAGGACCTTATTCCAAGAAACAAGGGGGCTGACAAAAGAGAAAGAAAACATGGAAGAGAAGGTGGAGAATTAAGGGTCCAGAGTTCAGCTTTAATTTTGAATGACAGAGCAAAAGTAGAAAGAAGGCATCCTTCTTCCTTCAGCTACCTACACTGCATATAAAATATTTGATGTGATGATCAGCAGTTTTTGATCTGGGCTAATTTTTTTCAAAATGGCTAAAATTTTTGTTTTCTAGTAGTCAGATGTCAACAATTTTTGTTTTGAAAAATTGTCAGATTTCTGTATTGGGTTCTAGCTTGTAGCCAAAAATATGAAGCATTCTTAAAGGTTTTACTTGCATACCTGAGGTGTATACCCAAATGCAGCATTTGTGAAGTGGTAGGTAAGGCCCACAGACAGGGATATCTAGGGTTCATAGGAGTTCCACTACACACTCTATTTGGGCCTCTATTCAGTGTGCTGAATTCCAGACCAATGTTTTGAAATCAGCCACTATCTATGCTAGTTAATCCGTGTCTTGAGACCACCTTTCACAGATCCTCAGAAAGCATGGGGTCAACAAAAAGAAGTGTAACAGTTCTCCCCTTGACAGAGCAAACATCTACAACATGAAAGACACTCAGTGTAAAAGCAATGATCATGGACGAGCATTGACCTAGACAGCAGAAACTATGTACAAGTGATAGATCTTGCTACAGATGCTCAACCTTCTCAGTTGCTTGCAAGGTTACATCCACAAATTTCACAAATTGCAAGCACAAATTTCCCTCATCCAAGCAATTGGGTCTCACAAATTGCCAGCACAAATCTTCCTGATCCAACAATTGGGTCCAGACAATTTCTCTTGAGCACCATTGCAGTTGCAGAAGTAAGTGGATCACACTTTTGCAATTTGAAATTTGCTAGTGCAATACAGTAGTAACTGCAAAGATTCTTTCAGTTGCTGCAAGTTCACATCCACAAGTTTCACAAATTGCAACAATTTGTGAAACAGACAATTTCTCGAGAGCAGCATTGTAGAAATTTATTTCCAAAAACTAGGTTAAATGAATTGCTGATCTGAAAAAAAAAAGTGAGAATATCAGTCCTAACAAACTGTAATCTCACCAAACTATTTTCTTGCCTAATATCGTACATGGTTTTGAAGTATTTGAAATCATGTGATATTAGGCAATGCAGATGCACAGAAATCCCATTATCTAACCCTAGATTTTCATATTGGAGCCAATAGGTGGGTATAGCAAACACATTGAAGGACACTTGACAAATCACAAGCACACATTGTCATCTCATAGATCCCCAAACCTGACATGAATATATATCCCCATCATGGCAACATAAGATAGTCCCTTTTTCCAGCAAATATCACAACTAAAAGATAACATGTACTATTGCAGAGAAGTGATATCCAGAGAATTCTGTGAGGTGCAGATCAGCCTCAAATGACAAGATTATAGCCTGGACAAGGTTTATTTATTGATTGAAACTAAACAACACAACAGCCCAAATTGAATCGATGACCAGAAGTCAGGTTTAGAGTATTAGAAGTGTTGGACATAACACTTCTGATCGAAGGCAGCAAGCTCAGAAGAAAAAGCTACTGATTCATATGCAAAAGTGTATCCATTGAGATTATCTGATGAACAATATAAATGTCGGTAAATAATCAGAAAGAGGCTTCAGAAGCCCCTTTTCTTCCAAAGCCCCGATTGTTTAAAGCACCCAGAATGGGTCCCAAAACCTATAGTTTGGACCTTTGCATCTGTGACCATAAACACAAAATGTTACAATGTGACTTGCTATTTCAAAGCTTCAATTGTCATGTAAGGAAATGCCCTAATCATGTACAGCAGCTGGTTAGGTGTTTATGTAGCTTGGACCCTCCCAGCTGAGAGAATAAGGTCATGACCCTAAGCAATAATGTTACACATATGTTACAGTGAGTTGCTCTTCTGGAAGCTGAGTCACACTTGATCCATGAGGTTCACTATTGACCACTGAATGAAGAAGGTTTTGACCTCTTGTACCTGTTTTGTTTATGAAGCGAGAATTTGACAGAACGTACCTTGCGAGATATAGACTTCCATATCATGTTGACAGCATTGTCTGGTTGCGTTGGGTGCTGGTATCTGAAATGAAGATCCACTTGGTGCAATCTGTTCCACATTTTAGTCTTCTTGGTCCTGTGAACACTTCTCAACAGTTCCACCACAAAGCCCTTTTGGATAGCATCTGTGGACTTTACAAAGAGACAGAACTCAGTGTAATCCAGTTGTTCTTCAGACAGAAGCTCAATCTCATCCCTGATAACCACAGGGACACAGTGGCTGGCAATGGCATCAAAGAGAAGGTTCAAAGAAGGCACATCTCCAGCCAAGTGAAGACTCAACTTGGATGATCACATGCCTTGCATTGCACTATGGAACCCATTACTTTGTGTATTGCCTGCTTCAAAGTGGACATGGGGTTCTGATTTCAAAATCTCATGAAGCTCTTGCTGGATGATGCCTCCCTGAAGACATCCAAATCCTTCAATTCAATACCATGAGGATGCCCCTCTTGCCCTCTCTGTCTCTTCCAAAGGTGGACACAACTTAAGAGCTAGCGTGTTGGCAGGCCATAGCGTGTTGGCAGGCCACCTCGACAAGGATCCAACTAGAGCAACAAGTATGACATGAAGGTCAAATCGAATGTCTATTTCTGATACCACATCTCCCTTCAGCTGACTTGCTTCATGACCTTTTCAAGATCAAGCCCTGGTTGTATTCTGGCCTGGCCTAGAGTACTGCTCTGGACAGATCATGAAAGGCAAGTTCTCTCATCACACAGTGCAAGTCTTGAAAGCAATTTGGCTGAGTTCAAAAATTGAGAGGACTGTACTACAGGTCATGAAAGGATGCAAAACATACTCTGGTAACTGTGTTTTGGCGATAGGATCAGGCCACACATTGTTCAGATTGGCAGATGACAAGCATCATGATTGTGCATTAAACAGAAAGATGGGTTGTGAGTTGGATCTCTTGTTGTCAGCTAGCTTTAAAATGTTGGGGAGATGAGTTGAATCCTGGTGAGTGAGGCACCAACTTGCAACCCTAATTTAGGTGCTCAACTTGCTCCTTGAGCCAGTAGGCCACATTGTTCAGATTGGCAGACAACAAGCATCATGATTGCATCATGATTGAAAAAATCATATGCGTTGATGTCGTAATGATATCACAAGAACAATAACTTGAACAATCTGAAAGATACTCTCCAATTTGTTAGAGTAACTTCCACTAGATAGTTGCCTACTCAAAATTCAATATCTCTCACACCTGAAGTCCAAAAACTATGAAATCAATTCGATGCACTCCTACCCATCAAGGGCCTTCCAATGGTACCAAGAGCGAGGCAAGATTCCAAGAGGCGTTGAGATATAACAATAATAATTAGGCTTGTTCGTCCACCCCGCCGGTTGTGGGTAAGCCCACAAAGAGCTTGAAGGAATCGTAGATAACCCATTGCGCCCCAGAGAGTGAACCGATGATAAGAATGCGCAGCGGAAGCCCCCGTGTGAACAGAGCTACGAGACCCATCTGCTTCACGGCCTGTGAGACGGTGGCGCCTTTGGCATTGTTCAAGAAGGACACCAAATTGTCCGCCGGGTGTGAGATGACGGCGCATCCGATCCCGGCAATGTAACCGGCGGAGAAGCTGACGCCAAGCTGAGTCCAGATGGAGCTCTGGTTCTTAGGCAGCGGCACAAGGTTGTCGTAGATGGCCTCTACGGTACTCTCGAAGGTCCCAAATTTCATCATGGTGTAAGGGATTTGACGGCACCAGAGAGGGATCAAGCCCTTATAAAGACCCCCCATGACCCCTTCAGAGGCCACCAGCTTCGGGAGTCCGTCTCTAAGGCCCTTAGCAAAGCCCGGTTGTGTCTGCACTCGCACCTTCACAGCCTCGAATGCGCACAGACCCACATCCGCTATGGCTTCTGACGAGAAGGAAGCTGCAAGATAGATTAGGGTTTTGTATTTCTTGGCAATCTCGGTTGACGATCCGGATGCCAATTGCTCCGCGTAAGTCTTCTTGAAGTACTCGTAGAAGCCATACTTGCATGCTCCTTGTATGCTGTAGCCTAGTAGCGTGGGTGACCATCCTCTGAACATTCCTGCTGCTCCCTGCTCCTTGAGTATTAGCGAGAAACCTCCTACTATGCTCCTGTACTTCTCCGGCGCAATTTGCATGTTGCATTTTACCACGTCGAAGGGGGTAACCGCCGTGTGTGTCAAGCCACAGCTCAATACTCCTCCCACCGCACAAGCCCCGTAAAACTCCGGTGAGTACATCTGAATTTTTTTTCTTCTTGGCTCCTCGCTTGCGGAAGGAATCATCATGAACGTCTTCGTAGTGATTGCTGCTGCTGATTTGATGGGTGGTGCTGGTTCATGGTGAAAAACCGTTGCATCTGCATTTGCTTCTTCCCCGGCTACTCCATTTTTACAACACACGCTGCCCGCGGGGACCACATGAGCTGCTGCACCCAACAACCCAGCAGACTGCAGCTGGTACAGAAAATTGGGCAGCATGTTGCTCTAGCTTCCGAGCCGCCTCCTCCTCCTCCTCCTCCTCCGATTGCAACAGAAGTCTGTCAGATCTTTCTTTACACGATCAAACTGACTTAATTTTTTGTACTTGCCGCAAACTGAGCTGATCGGAAATTATGTTATCCTGCTGCGCAGGCAGCAACAAAGCAAATCTTGTTACTAGTACCTCAAAGAAAGCTCTAAAACCCAACTCTGCCTCACCTGTCAATTTATACTAGGCTCTTCCTCAGCTGAATTTCTCCTGCAGCTCATTCATTAGTTTCGAAGAACTTACTTCCCACCAGCTCGTCTTCCGGGACCCCACAACCCAAGCCACATGCGGGCTTGTGACTTTCAATCCGTCAAAAAGCTTGGACCCCGGGGTCTCCTCCCACATGTGAAGACAGGGGTCTCTTTGCAGCCTTGGGACTTGTTCGGGTGATTTTAATGGCGGACCCAGCCACCCCCCTTTTTGGCAAATTAGAGAGAAACAGCAAGTGAGTTGCATGGGACCAGATAATCTTTTGCAACCGACGAGATTCATTCTTATTTGTCTCCATGCAGGTGCAGTTTCGTTTCAAGCATGTGATGAAGAGTTGTAGCAGGTGGGTGAATTGACAGAGTTGTTTTTCTAGTGAAACTTCGCACTGGAAACGCTAATAACTTCATCAGACCTTTCAAAAGGTGACGATTGATCAGCCTGCCCCCAAGCCTCTGAAAGCGTGCTGCAACGAATTAATCCAATTATGGGGGAAAAAGAAATCGATCCTTCTTGTCCAAGAAACTAGAGATTAACAGATTGATTGCTGACTCTGCAACAGTATGACGATGAATGAGTGTCACAGTGGTAAAAGGGTTGCTGATTGAAGCACGGTGACATCTGTCATGTGAGTGCAACCACAACACTTGTAACAGGAACACACTCTTTTCTAAATTTCCATTTTACACTATGCACCATAAATGGTTTAGCAGAAGGACCCCTGGAAAAAAGAGTATCTCATGAACTCATCTTACGACCCCACCTGCCACCAAACATGCCAGTCGCTGGCAAAGTACCTTGAGTGATACCTGATGAACGTGCTGGTCATGGGCAAAGAAGTATCTTGAGTGAAAGTATCTTGAGTGAAGCTGTAATGCAGAGGATGATATCAAAGAAGCAAATGGAATGGAGGTGAATGCTGCAATTGTAAGCTACTACCTTCATGGGAGTCAGGTCAGGGTGGCAGAATTCCTTGTCGGGTTGTTGTGGTGGTTTGCATTCTTTACAATTGAAATTTTTTTGTTTGACCCTGACTGGTTGGCAAAGTTTGTGATCTGTGATTTGCCTGGCACAGAGAGTAGCAAAGCATTTACATCACTACCATATTTGGAGTTGGGTTTTTCATGCTTTTATCCTATAATTTCTTCACATTTTGCACACACTTGATGGTTGATGGCGTGAACTGTGTATGCGGCAAATCAAGGGAAAGTTGTGAGATAGTGACATGATAAAAGTGTGAGTTAAAAGTGTGTGGGAAATTCACTCATCCACAATTTTGTTTCAAAGCTCTCTTATTGGTATTTATAGAATTCGCATGACTAGGTTAAACCACTCAGATGATCTCATTTTTCCCCCTCAACTTGTACACGATTAATGACAAAGAGGTTAAACCAAAATATCCCACTCTTTTTCTCAACTTTGTCACAAGAGGCATAGGCAAGAGTCATAGGTCGGCTATACCACTCTTGGTTCAAAGTATCCCACTTTATTTCTTCAAGTTTTTCGCATTATTAACAAAGAGATTAAACCATTTTTTTTGCTCAGAATTCCTCTCTTCTTTTTTTCTTTTTTTTCAAATTTTACAGATATTAATTCAAGCTTCATGTCACAATGCAAAATTCCATAATTTCACAGATGAAGAGCTATTTGGCATAATCTCGTACTGAAATTAAACTATGCCAATGTTGTGATCAAATGTTTTAGGATCACCATTACAAAGAATCCTGAACATACTTACAGCAATTAAAAAATAAAATCTTACAAGAGTTGATTTATCCCATTTGTATATGGGTGGGGCGCAACTACAAAAATTATTGCAGAAAGAAAGGAATCCATCATTAGGTTAAGTAATTTCTCAAAGATGATGATGTCGTCTCTTTGTACTTCAACCCATCGTCCACACCAATTCAAGAAAAGTTTGAAAGTGCAGATGAGCAAGAAGATTTTTGTGGAGGCTTACCATCCACCACTGGCTTCTTGCAAGCTGCTGACCTTGGTGTGGGAGGAGTCTTACTGCCTTGAGAAGAGTTGCCTGCAAATGGAGGAACCTCTCTGTTCAGAGAAGGAGGAGCATCATGTTCTTCAGTATCCTCCAAGTTGACAGACTCCTGCACAGATTCACCCACCCAATCAATTGGAACACCATTGTCCCTGCCTCCAGCAGTGCCACAAGCCTTGGCAGTCTTTCCCCAAATCATCATTAAACATCTTTCAAACCATGGCCATTTGCATTGACCTGCGTCAGATTCTCCATCCTCCTATTTCAACTGATTTATTCAACTGAATAAATTTAATCAACAATGTGTACTTTGGACTGAACTTGAGCCCAAGTGCGTGGAGGGGTCAATGGAAATGCCTCCTCAATCTTCAATAAAATTTCTTGCCACTGCTGCTGTGTCAAGCTGTTCATGCTATTAGCAAGAAACTTCTCCTCAAACAAGTCCATCAACAATGCTGTAGAATCATTTTTCCAATCTCTCTTGGATTTGGGTGGAGCTGGAGGTGCTGTGTGAGGCACAATATTGAACAAGGGAAGTGACGAGCTTGAACCCATCATCATCAGGGACAGGAAACTTGGAAACTTGGCTCTTGAGACGGTTCCATGGTGAGAAAGACAGAAAAAAAATAATTTCTGTGTCAGAAACATGTGGAAGTTTTGTGAAAATTTTCCTGAGATGTTGTGTGAGCTAAAATTGTGGAAAAAGAAAAATATGGAAAAAAGTGTGGACATTTTTTCTGTGGAAAATTCCTTAAGATGGTGTAGTGCATTTAACATGATCTTGCTGCTCACCAAGTAGGCGACCGCAACAACCATCTTTTCCAAGACCCACAATTTCATAGAAAATCAAGAGCTTGTTTTTCTGGATCCTGTGTTGCTTGCTTGTTTTTCTTGTGTGTGATTTTGTGTTTCTTTGTTGTTCTTGTGATCAAATGCGGCAATTTTGGGTGTTGTTGCATTGTTGTTTGTTGCAGAACCTAGCGCTTTGAAGAAAGTTCCATGCAATCAGGTTTCGTATCATGCTGCTCAGTCCACATCTGTAATTTTTGCAGTGTGGTGAACAACAGTAGCAACAATAGATGCTGGGAGTTTTCCTCCTCTGAATCCCAAGTGAAAAGTCTGTGGTGTTGCAGTTGCAGCAGCATGAAGTCTTTTGTTTTGTTAGAAAGTTTTGATGACACTAGGGGAAGAAAGAGATTTGCGCAAGGAAAGTTTGGCAACACAAATTATCCTTTCTCTGTGTTCAACATGCAGCTGAATCAAAGCTTCAATGAGGATAAGGTTTCTAAAATATGAAAGAAAAAGAAACTCAATGCACAGAGTTTTTGTATAAATATTTGCTCAAAACTTTGAGTAGTATTATTATACATGGATCTTCTACATCCCCCATTGGGAGCTCAAAAAGTCGCTACCATTCACGATGGTGATGGTCTGATACTTTGTGAATAAGCCGGTTATGACTTATGACTGTACTAATTCTTGTCATATTTTTCCAAATTCTGGCTGGAATTGATAGAATGCCATAGATAGATAGCAAGAAAGAAAGCTAGTGATGGTGAGTGATGGTCATGATTTCTGTTTTGTTTATATGGTATTCAGAAGTCATGTAAATTATACAACATGGAAACATAGTTCTTGACTTGTGTTTATGAGATTGCACAGTCTGTGAACCAACAGCACTCAACAGTAGTTCCATGGAACAGTGTTTAATGGAACTATGATAAAAAAAGAATCGAAGACCTTTTATGTATAATGTCCACATTGTCGACTCACTGATCTGGTAGGCTTGGCTTAGCTTGAATAAAGTGTGGCTGCCTGTTAGGCACACAATATGCCATAAGGGTTCAGAAGTATGCCTCTTCATACACAATTCCTTGCCCATCTCAATTAGCAACAACACCCGAACGTCATGAGTAATGCCTTGATATGGGTTTCATGGACAGTGAGAAGAAGAAAAGATCAGTACTTATTTCTCACTTTGCAATTAGGGTTGCTGAAGTTAACCTGGATATTTAATTTAGAAATCACATCTACAAACATCCTTTACATGCTCGCAGTGGAAATGTGAATTCTTGAATTCTTGAGGCTGATACATCATACAGTTTGTAGCAATTGTGAAACTTATGTTTCTCTATCATAAGGAGACCAAATGTGAGTATCCTGCAGAAGGCAACTTGATCAAATGTGGAGAAAACTTCTTGAATTACTTTGCATTCATTATAGATTCTACTCGAAATTTGGAAATCTTTTTTGCAGGGGCTACCATCTCTTATTTCCAGATGTGAAGCTATTTCATACACCTAACTGTAAAATTGGCATATTAACTCTCAAAACCAGACTGCTCATATCACTTCAAGCATTACAGGATAACCCTAAAACATTTAGCATAACTATTTGTTATGTGTTTTGATTAAAGATACCCAGTACCGAACCCACAATACGGAATACCCAATCCAAGCTGTTAGAATATTAGTATGCCTAAGTCCACACTTGCATGTTGATTATTTGAATGGACTCAGAAAGCTTGATGCGGATTAAACACTTATTAAGGAGGAATCCAGTCACATGCTCGAGGAAGTCTTTTTGGCTAAGGTGTCTCCAAAGTGTTAAAACTCCATTAAATTCACAATGACAAAAGCTGCCTACCAAGTTCAAGCATGTGATATCTGCAAGATATATAAATAAATTTGGTGGCATAGAAACTGTATAATGATACATGCTTGATTCTAGCTTCCAAGTTCAATGATACAAAGATGATTGACTGAGGTATTCTCTGAACCCATTTGAGCTTTAAATGGTACCTGCAATTTCCATGTCCATAAAAGACCATACACTCCAAATAATGCACTCCAAACAACACTCTACACATCTACGATGTTGGACATGTGCAAGTTAGCTCACCAGATATGCAAAAGGGAATGGTTTTGGGTACTTTGCTTTTACTTTCTTTTTAAGTGGAACATTTTTTCTATCACCAACTTCACTTTTATACAACTATGCTTTGAAAACATAGAGCTCATCTTGAACTTCCAAAGATGAAAGTTATCGGTCTCTAATTTTTTAAAAATCATTTTCAAAGTTTTTATTTTGGATTGAAGAAGACACCATATCAAACATATGGATCAAAAAGACTATTACACACACACCACTACCAATGAACACTAAACTTGCTATGTGATTCAAAACCCCCTCAAAACACACAATAATTGAACAATTGAATATTTGATGCATAAAACCAAATTTTAACACAAACATCTCCAAATTTGTAAAGTTGTTCCAATTCTTCCAATTTCATTTTTCAGACTTTATTTATCTTGGGTGCACAAAGTAAACATTATCCTTGTTTCTTTAGATGATTTCAAGTAGTGAAACTTAGGTTCTTGTTCAGTGTCAACCATAAACTATGGTGAAGGACAACAAAATCAAGGTGGACAACTAGATATTGAAATTGCAAAATAACCAAATTATTTAACGACAAATGCATAACCATAATAAGGAGTTGAGAACAAACATTTAAATCATAAGCATTACTAGAAGATCATGGATTGCTCAATCTTGATTTAAAAGGAACAAGATGCTTGGTTTTATATGAACACCTAAAAATATTTTATATGAATACCCTGAAAATAAGGGTAGGTTTTCAAATACCTAGCTATAATTGTCGATTATACATTAGTTATAAAGTTATTGTTATTATTATTATTTTTATTTTATCATAAAAGTGTTTAATGTTTTAAGATTGATAACCATCTTGAATAATAAGAAAATCATTTGTGTAAGTTGTTAGTAACTTGATTGATAAGTGGGTTAATAATTAGGTCAAGACTCAATAATCGACCAACATTGGTTTACATTGGTTAAGTTTGATTTTTTGTTCAACACCTTTACATTGGTGGGGTTCATTGTTTCTTTCATTTCCTATAGGCTTCACTATCTAACTTCAATAAGAACTATTATGGCTTGTGTCACTGGCCCAAGTCTGAATAGGATTTTTACAATGGAATTCAATTGTGAAAAAACCATTTAAAATTTAAATTTATTACTAATGAAAAAAATTAGTCAATATTCAATATCTCTCTCCATCTTAGATTTTAAAATTACAAAATCACCTCCAAGAAGTCCCATTCGTCAAGAGCTTTCCAACAATAATAGGAGCCTATAATAGGAGCCTACCCAAAATTTTCTAGAATATTTAATTTTGATTTTGTTGAGATATATTTTTAGGAGATGATTTTTATTTTATTTTTTTGCAATTTTCAATTCAAGATGATTATGTATCCAATTATTTTTTCTTGCCTTTGGTGGTTATGGATGAATTGGTTTTTCAAACTTAGAAAAAATTATGGATATGTACGAAAATGATGCATATCCAAATGTTATATTTTGAATGCTTACGAAGATTCATGCCATTATTTGTACACTACACATTAACCTACTTATCATAAACAAAACACGATGAAAAACATACCTTGTAAGAGAATTGAACCTCAATTCTTTATTAAATTTTGTTTGATAGAATGGAAGTTGCTTGCCCAAACAACACCCCCACACAAAATCAACCCAACCCCATATACAACATCATGCCAACAACTCTAATCATTATCTATATGTAACCTTTTTGAAATATTTCACTTTTTCAATCAAGTCATAGTTTTCTTCCACCAAAGATGTTTCCTAAAGAATCATATTTTTGTACACTTTTATCCACCTAAAAAATCAAAGATCTAACATAAGAAAATAAAATAACACAACACTAAAAGATTAAACAAACCTAGCACTAGAAAATCATTTACCTACATAATTGAAGAATACAACAAGAAAACATTCACTAGCTAAATGGGAACACCATGCAATTATGTACAAAAAGTGCACCATGAAAATGCAAATGTAGAATACAAAAGAGCCATGGCAATGCACAACCAAAAAATTTTTGATGAAAAAATAAATGTGGTAAAAAAAACACCATGAAAAATTAGGACTTTGAATCCAATCGTTGTGTGGTGAACAATGACATTGAATGTAATTGTTACATTCCTTTATTATCTCAAGTCCCTAAACCCTAATGGATGGGGAACAACCACCATGAGCAATTGAATTCTTTGAAATATAGAGTGTTTGACATTTTCCTTAGGAGGAAAAGAAAAATATATTAATATCGTTAAATAGCATTCAGATTTTATTATTTTCTTTTCAAAAAGTGTTCTAAAAGGAAAGCAAATTTCTAAAAGAGGTTTCTATTCCTACTAATGCACACACAACTCTCATTAACGAAATAATAATAATAATAAAAAATTAAAAAAAAACCTTGTGTGTTTTAAGTTGATTTATGGGTTTTTTTTTTTTTTTTTCCATCTTTTCTCCCCCTTTAATTTTTTCCCAACTCATGTCCCAACTTAAAAAAGAAAAAAAAAAGAAAAAAAAAAAAAA
>Ga0116231_10006285_pt1 | contig 22782 bp, 20 predicted proteins | sample S1TSphgellanicum_2_FD_89695 | JGI IMG/M metagenome (GOLD analysis project Ga0116231, IMG submission 89695) | Host-associated microbial communities from peat moss isolated from Minnesota, USA - S1T2_Fd - Sphagnum magellanicum MG | ecosystem: Host-associated > Plants > Peat moss > Unclassified...
CATCGATGCGCCGGACGAACTGCCGGTGAGCGTGCGCATCGCGCACGCGGTCTACGTCCACGACGGTTTCGTGGCCGAACTGGGGCAACGGCTGGACGACGAGATCTGGCAACAGGAGGGCAGCATCCTGACCTTCTGGCCGCAGGTGATCGCGCTGTACGCGCTGGGCGTGCTCGCCGGCCGGCTCGGCTGGCTGCGCCATCCGCAACGCCACCGGCGCGGCTGGCGCATGGCCAGCCGCATCGGCCTGGGCGTCGGCCTGCCCTGCGCGCTCGTCGGTGCGGCGCTGACGACCTGGCGCGTGCGCGATGCACCCGGCACGGAGGGTCAATGGGATGCGGTGATACTCGGCGCCAGCAGCCTGCTGGCCATCGCCTACGTCGACGGCGCGATCCGCGCGTTCGCGCGTCCGTGGGGCCGGTTCGCCGAACGCTGGCTGGCCTACGCCGGGCGCATGTCCTTGAGCAATTACGTGCTGCAGTCGCTGTGCATGGGAGCGCTGCTGTCCGGCTGGGGGCTGGGCCTGGGCGGGCAGGCGAGCCGGGGCCAGCTCGCAGCCACGGCCGCGGCGATCTTCCTGGCGCAGGTGCTGCTCAGCCGCTGGGTGCTGGCGCATTACCGGCAGGGGCCGCTGGAAGCGATCTGGCGGCGCTGGACCTACGGCGGGCCAGGCTGATCGTTCGCGTCCTGGGCCTCGGGATCGACCGAGGCCGGGTCCGCAGGCAAGACCCGTACCCATACGCCGGAGGCGCCGGCCGGCGCGGCCCCAGGCGTGAGTTGCCGGGCCGGGCTGGCGAGATCGGGGTCGCCCAGCGCGAACCATGCGCCCACCGTGCCCATCACGGTGACGGGGCGCGGCGCATCGGTGCCGCCGACCAGCGGTGCCGCAACGCCACCCGCGCGCAGCGGCGTGAGCTCGACCCGCACCCGCTCGCCCTGGAGATAGAAGCGGGCCGAGAACGCCGCCACCGACGCGAAGGTGAGGACGCCGGTAGCGCCCGGGCCGGCACCCGCGGCGCTGGCACCCGCGCCGTCAGCGGATGAGGCGGCCGCACTGCCGCCCGAGGACGCTGCCGGCAAGCCCGTGCCGGCGCTCCCGGGCCGGCCCGCAGCGCCGCGCGCGCCCAGCGGCACATGGAACTGGAGCGACTCCACCGCGGGCAGATCGACGCGCACGCGTTCGCCCTCGAGCAGGCGCAACACGCGCCGGGCGTTGCCGGTGGATACGGTGGTGGAGTTGTCGGGTCCCGGGTTCGGGCGCGCGTCCTCGCTGGCGCCGGTCCCTCCGGTGGACACGGTGTAGGAGTTGTCCTGGCCACGGCGAAAGGAGGCTCCCGCCGACGGCGGCGTGTCGCGCACCTGGACCAGCAGGGCGCGCGGCGCGGCGGGCGCCGCAGCGGCGTGCGCCGGCGCCCAGAGCGCGAGCGCGCCGGCCAGCGCCGGGGCGATCAGCGCGGCAAGGACGGACCCGGGCGCCGGTCCAGGCGCGGGCCCATGCGCAAGCCGAACCCGTGCCGTGCCGATCGATCGCGATGGGTCCATGGTGCTCCCTGGCAGGACATCCCGCGCGTGAGCTGCGGGGCATGCCGCGCAACGATACCAGCGCGCGCCGCGGCCCGATCCGGCCGCAGCCAGGCTTTGTGCGGTACCGTACCGATGCGGCAGGGCAACTCGCCTAAGCTGGTGCTGGCGCGCGCGCCAGCTACGATGCGGGCGGCGCGACACGACGCGGCGCCACGAAGCCGGCGCACGACCACGACCCCCAGGAAGGACAAGGACCATGACATCCGAGCAAACCACCATCGGCCGGCGCACGCTGCTGGCCCTGATCCCTGCGGCCGCGGCCGGCATCGCACTCGGTACCGCGCCGCGGTCCGCGGCGGCAGCCAGCGCGGCCGACATCGACGCGCAGTCGTCGCTGGCGCTGCGCAAGCTCACCAGCACCAACCCCGGCGCGGCGGCGGTCTCGGCCAAGTCACGGGCCGTGCTCGTGTTCCCGAACATCATCAAGGCGGGCTTCGTGTTCGGCGCCGCCTACGGCGAGGGGGCACTGATCCAGGGCGGCCACGTGGTCGATTACTTCAACACGTTCACCGGCTCCTGGGGCCTGCAGGCCGGCGCCGAGTCCTATGGCTATGCGCTGTTTCTGATGAACAACCGGGCCCTGGACTACCTCAAGAAGTCCAACGGCTGGGAGATCGGCGTCGGGCCCACGGTGGTGGTCGTCAACGAGGGCATCGCCAAGAACCTGTCGTCGACCACGCTCCAGGACGATGCCTACGCCTTCATCTTCAACCAGGAGGGCTTGATGCTGAGCATCAGCATCGAGGGCACGAAGATCACGCGCGTACGGCGCTGACGCGTCTCGCCCTCGGCCGCCCGGGTCAGCCCATCGGGCGGATGCCGATGAGCCGGTAATGCAGCACATGGGCGAACAGGCCCCAGGCCAGCACGCCGACGACCACCGCGATCAGGTCGCGGCTCACGCCCGCCGCCGGATAGCGCGTGCCCGCCAGGCGGTCGCGCCGGCGCGAGCCGGCGTAAGCCGCCACCGACCAGGTGAGGAAGGCGCCGAATAGCACCGTTCCCGCCAGAGTCCCGTTGGATATGAGGTGCGCCGCCGACCAGACCTTCGTGGCCAGGATCATCGGGTGCCCGACCGCGGCCTTGATGCGTGTTCCCGGAACGTAGGCGGCGGCGAGCAGGATGAATGAGAACACCATCAGCAGCGCGGTGAGGTGCCACATCCCGTGCGGCGCCAGCCAGAGGATGACCGGTTCGGCGCGCGCCTGGCCGAAGCCCCAGACGATCAGCACGAAGCCGGCCAGCGATGCCAGCGCGTACAGCAGCTTCCATCTGCCCGCGCCCAGGCGCTGCAACTGCGTGCTGCGCCACGTGCCGGCAAAGATGCCGATCGAATGCGTGCCCAGGAAAAGCACCAGGCCCAGGACCAGATAGAGCATCGGCTGACTCCCCAGAAATCGACAAAAGCGCGATGGTACAAGCCGCGGCGCGGGGCGGCGCACGGCCACCGGGCGCCGGTGGCCGCCCGCCAAACGCGAGCGCCCGCCGCCGCAGCGTGCGCCCCCGGCTGCGCCGCCCGCCCCGTAAAAGCGCCGGCGGAGCCGCCCGCCGCGCAGTTCGTCGCAAACCGGCTGCATGCCGCGGCCGGCGCGCCTAGGATGCACGCATCGGATCCATCCACGGGAGAGCGGTCATGTCGGAGAGCGAGGAACTGGGAAGGTTGGGCGACTTGCACCAGCGGGGCGTGCTGTCGGACGAAGAATTCGCGCGCGCCAAGGCGCGCGTACTGAGCGGCGTGGCGGGCGCCAGCTACCAGGCCCCGGCCATGGGCGCGCTGCATGCGTGGCGCCGCGCGCGCGCCGACCGCTGGCTCGGCGGCGTGTGCGGCGGCATAGGCCAGGTCACGGGCATGCCCTCCTGGGTCTGGCGCCTGTTCTTCGTGTTGCTGGTGCTGTTCGGCGGGACCGGCATCCTGGTCTACGCGCTGATGTGGATCTTCGTGCCCGAGGAACCCGCCGTGTTGGCCGCACCTCAGCAGGCGTACTGACGACCGCGGGCGGCGTGCGCGGGCAAGGCCGGCGGGTCAGTAGATGCCCATCTCCAGCCCGGCGGCCAGGCAGGCACCCAGGTCGGCGCAGCGCGCGAGTGCATCGCCATCGATGCATTTCTCGCGCCCGATCTGCTCGGGTGTCTGCGCGTGGGTGCAGATGATCAGCGCCGGCGCCACGGCCTCGAGGCGCCAGCCCGTGGCGATGCGCTCGAGCTGGCGCGCCGCGTTGCTGCCATCGCTGCCGGCGCAGATCATCGAGGCGTACGGACGGCCATTGACGCGGTCGAGCGCCGGGTAGTAGCAGCGGTCGAAGAAATCCTTCATGAGGCCGGACATGGCGCCCAGGTTCTCGGGCGTGGCGAACAGATAGGCGTCGGCGGCCAGGACGTCGGCGGCGTGGGCATCGGGCGCCCGGAGCACCCGCACCTGCACCTCCACCTGCGCCTCCACCTCCACCTCCACCTTCGGCTCCCCCGGCACCTCGGGCTCCTCCGGCAGCTTCCGCTGCGCCTGCCCCTGCGCGGCGTGCGCCGGCGCGAGGCAGGCCACGGCTGCGCCCGCTGCGGCCTGCGCCATCTGGCGCGTGCCGCCGGTCATGCTGTGGTAGACGATCAGGAGCGTCTTCGATCGCGCAATCATCCCCGCACCCATGCCCGAGTGAGTACCGCAGCCCGAACCCCTGAACACTATACGGGTAAGCGGGGCGACATCCGCTGGCCCCTTGGGGGGTCAGTGCCAATCGGCATAATGGCGCAAATTCGAGCCCCCGGAGTCCCCATGCCCAAGCCTTCCCTCGCGCAACGCCTCGCCGTCGCGGGCAGCCTGCCGTCCCTGCGCTGGACGGCCAGCGCAGCCGTCGCTGTCGCCGTCGCCATCGGCGCCGGCGCGGCGCGCGCAGCGGAGTCGCCCGGCAGCGGCGCCGCGGCCCAGCGCGTGGTGCTGCCCGCCGGCGTCACGCCGGACCACTACCGCATCGACATCACGCCGAACGCGGCGCAACGGACCTTCACCGGCATCGTCGACATCGACCTCACCGTGCACCAGCCCACCGAGCGCATCCTGCTCAACAGCGCCGACCTGGTGATCGACAAGGCCAGCCTCGCCGGCGAGGCCGCGCCGCCGGACATCGCGTACGACACCAAGGCCCAGACGGCGAGCTTCGGCTTCGGCCACGCGCTCCGCGCCGGCCCGCATACGCTGCACCTGGAATACCACGGGCAGATCTTCGAGCACGCGTCGGGCTTCTTCTCGCTGGACTACGAGACGCCCGCCGGAAAGGTGCGCGCGCTGTTCACGCAGTTCGAGAACTCCGACGCGCGCCGCTTCGTGCCCTCGTGGGACGAACCCGGACGCAAGGCGAGCTTCAGCCTCGCCGCCACGGTACCGGCCGACCTGATGCCCCTGTCGAACATGCCCATGACCTCGTCCGAGGACCTGCCCGGCGGACTCAAGCATGTGCAGTTCGGCACCACGCCGAAGATGTCCTCCTACCTGCTGTTCTTCGGGCTGGGCGATTTCGAGCGCATCCACCGCATGGTGGAGGGCGTCGACGTCGGCGTGGTGGTCAAGCGCGGCGATGCGGCCAACGCGACGTATGCGCTCGACGCGGCGGCCGACATCCTGCGCTACTACAACAACTACTTCGGCACGCACTATCCGCTGCCCAAGCTGGACATGATCGCCGGCCCGGGCGCGAGCCAGTTCTTCGGCGCGATGGAGAACTGGGGCGCGATCTTCTATTTCGAGCGCATCCTGCTGGTCGACCCGCGCGTCTCCACCGAAGCCGACAAGCAGCGCGTGTACACGGTGGTGGCCCACGAGATGGCGCACCAGTGGTTCGGCGACCTCGTGACGATGGCCTGGTGGGACGACCTGTGGCTCAACGAGGGCTTCGCCTCCTGGATGCAGAACAAGGTCACCGACAACTTCCACCCCGAGTGGAAGGTCTGGCTGCAGTCGCTGGCCGGAAAGCAGTCGGCCATGGGCGAGGACGCGCGCGACGGCACGCACCCGATCATCACGCCGATCCTGGACGTGCAGCAGGCCGCCGGCGCCTTCGACACGATCACCTACACCAAGGGCGCGGCCGTGATCCGCACGCTGGAGTCCTACCTGGGCGAGGACGCCTTCCGGGCCGGCGTACGCCGCTACATGCACGACCACGCCTACGGCAACACCGTCACCGACGACCTGTGGAAGGCGATCGACGCGGGTTCGTCGCGCCCGATCACGCAGATCGCGCACGACCTGACCCGCCAGGCCGGCGTGCCCATGGTGACCGAAGCCTCGGCGACATGCAGCGGCGGCAAGACGCTGCTCGAGCTCTCGCAAGGGCACTTCGCCATCGATGCCGATTCGACCAAGGCGCGGCTGTGGCACGTGCCGGTGACGGTGGCCACGCTGGACGGCACCTCCGCCAAGGAAGTCATCTTCGGCGCGGCGCCGACGACGATGACCGTGACCGGATGCGAACCGGTGATCCTCAATGCGGGGCAGGCCGCGTACTTCCGCAGCCGCTACTCGAACGCCGGGCTGGCGGCCGTGGCGACCCGCTATGCGACGCTGTCCGCCGACGACCAGCTGGGGCTGCTCAACGACACGCTGAGCCTCGCTACCGTGGGCGACGTGCCCATGTCCACCTTCATGGACCTGACACGGCATTTCCCGGCGGACGCCGACGCGGTGGTCATCTCGGCGCTGGTGGGCCAGATGCAGGTCCTCGACCACATCTACGAGGGCCTGCCGGCGCAGGCGGCGTTCCGCACCTACGCGCGCGGCGTGCTGGCGCCGGTCCTGGCCCACGTGGGCTGGGACAAGGTCGCGGGCGAAAGCGACAACACCGCGGTGCTGCGCGACGACCTGATCGCGGCGCTGGGCGAGTTCAACGACCCGGACGTGATCGCCGAGGCACGCAAGCGCTTCGAGCGCTACGTGGGCGATCCGTCCACGCTGGATGCGGCCACGCGCCGCACGGTGCTGCGCGTGGTGGCGGTCCACGCCGACACGGCATCGTGGGACCAGATGCACGCCTTGGCCAAGTCGGCCAAGACGCAGGTCGAGCGCCAGGAACTGTACGGCCTGCTCGCGGTGGCCGAGGACCCGGCGCTGGTGCAGCGCGCGCTGGACCTGTCGCTGTCGGGCGAGCCGCCCAAGACGACCGCGCCGGGGATGATCGGCGCGGCCTCGCGGCGCCATCCGGGCATGGCCTTCGAGTTCGCCGTCGCGCACTGGGACCAGGTCGAGGCCTTCCTGGAACCGACCTCGAGCGCGCGCTTCGTGCCGCGCCTGGTCGCCGGCGCTTCCGATCTGCAGCTGGTCGGCAAGCTCGACACCTTCGCCGAGGCGCACATCCCGGCCAGTGCGCGCCAGGACGTGCGCAAGGCCGACGCCAACATCCGCTACTTCGCGGCGATCCGCAAGGACCGGCTGCCGGAGGTGGACCGGTGGCTCAAGAGCCAGGGTAGCTGAGCGGGGCCGGATGCCGGCCCCGTCGCTGCGCGGCTAATGCGACGGGGTCTGGCAGGCGCTGCGGCTCCGGCGCTTGAGCGGATCGGTGCGGATCGCGCCGAGCGCCGCATCGAAATGGATCTCGCGGGCGATGCGCGGGTCGTCGTCGGAACGCAGCTCGAAGCGCACGGGATCCGATTCCCAGGCCTTGGCGAATTCGTCGGACAGGTAGATGCGGTGCGCGATGCCCGATCCTTCGGCGACCGAGCCGTCGTCGTTCCAGTTGCACGGAATCTGGACCCGGGTTCCGTCGGCCCACTCGAAATTCGCGCTTGCCTTCATTCGCTCTCCTTTGGGTTAGCCGTCCGGGTTCGGAACCGGCCGTCACGGGCTAGTGTTCTCAGGGCTACTGGTCGGCCGCGATGCGCTTGACCGGCTTGCCGTCCGCGTCGATGAATTCGATCGAGGCGGCACCGTCGTGCGTGACCATCAGCTTGAGCCGAACCCGGCCCTGGTCGTCGCGCAGCAACAGGGTCGAGGCGCGGTCCTCGGACTTGCCGACGAAGACGCGCGGCACGCCGAAGCCGTGTGCCTTGACCAGCGCGTCGAGCTCGCGCTGGCCGACCGGGGTCTGGGCCCGGTCGATGAGGTCCACCGGCAAGGGCCCATCCGGCCGGTCGAAGAAGGCGAGGCCGGCGCGGCGGCGCCCGTCCTCCTCGGTCTGCTCCAGCGATACGACCTGGTCCTGCTCGTACTGATCGAAGCTAAGGTGCCCGCTACCGCTCACCTTGCCGTCGACCGTGGCGCCGTCGAAGATGAGGCCGCCGTTCTCGGTTCCTTCGTCGTTGAAGAAGAGGATCCCGGCGCTCTTGCGGCTGGGAAGGACGTGTTCCCTGCCCTTGACGATGTAACCCGGCGCGGATGCGGTGTTGGAGATGACCATCCGCAGCGTGCCGTCGGGCTCGCGCAGGTTGATCCGCTCGACGTCGATCTGGCGCCCTGCCGTCGGCGTCCGCGCGGCCGACACCGGGCGCCAGACCGCGTACCCGACTCCGACCGTGAGCGCGGCGAGCCACGCGACGAGCAAGCGTTGGCGGACGAACTCGTTCATCACCTCTCCTGTGGGTGCCCCGGCCGAGCCGGGCCGCAAGCGCTCGAAGATGCCCTTGCCGGCGCGCGCCGGCGCCTCACGCCGGGTAGGTGCCCTCGCCAAACGGCGCGGCGAGAAACTGGGGCAAGCCCTCGGCCGCTGCGCTGAACGCGGCCAGGGCGGGGTGCTGGGTGGGAGGCACGAGGCCAGGCTGCGTCTCCTGGGTGAAGCGCCACGCCACCGCCGCGGTCACGCCGGCCAGGTCGATGTTCCCGCCGGCCGGGTCGGGCGATCGCTGGGCGAATTCCGCCTCCAGGCCGCGGTAGGCGGCGTGCAACTGGTCCGTGAGGCGCGCGAGCCAGGGCTCGTGCAACTTCTCGGGCGGACGCTGGCGCCGCTCATAGATGATCTGCACGCTCTTCTCGCAGGCGGCCAGCGCGAGCCCGGTCACCCGCAGCGCGTGCGCGAGCTGGCGCAGGTCGGCGGGCACCAGGCGGCGCGGGTGGGCGAGGGCCTGCGCGTAATCGAGGATCAGGGACGAATCCATCAGCACGGTGCCGTCGTCGCAGACCAGCGACGGCGCCTTGACGACCGGATTGATGCGCTGGAACTGCGCGAACGTGCGGAACACGGACAGCGCCTCGTGCTCGAACGGCAGCTCCAGCAGCTGCAGCGAGATCGCCACGCGGCGTACGTAGGGCGAATCGAGCATGCCGATGAGCTTCATGGGAACTCTCCTGTCGATATTGCCGGCGCCGGGCGAGCGCGCGCCGAGCGGCGGCGATCACGCCGTCGGGTACGGTGATCCGTCGCGATGCGCGTAGGCGTCGGTGGCGGCATCGAACACGAGGTCGACGTCGGGGTACGAGGCCACGTCGACCGGGATGCGGGTTCCCACGCACAGGCATACGGCCCTCGCGGCGCCCCGGTTGGCCAGGTGGTGGCCGTCATGTACGCCGTGCGGGAAAGCCGCGCACTCGCCCGCGCACAGCAACTCCTCGCCCCGGTCCGTGATCAGCACCAGCGTGCCCTCGAGCACGTAGACGAATTCGTCCTCGTGGGAATGCCAGTGGCGCTGGCTCGACCAGGCGCCGGGCGGCAGCTCGACCAGGTTGACGCCGAACTGGCTCAAGCCGCCGGCATCGCCCAGGCGCTGGACGATGCGCTGCGCCACGGGCCGGTCGAACGGGGCGGGGTAGTCGGAGCCCCGGCGCCGGGAGATGGTCTGCAGATCGAGCTTGGGCATCGTGAAGACTCCCGCAATCCGGAACCGCCGCCGGCCACGCCGGCATGGCCCGATCTTACCCGTGCCGCGCAGCCACGGCGCTCAGGCCGGGTCGGGCCCGCGCGGCGCGGGCCGCGGCAGCAGCGCGATGCCGGCCAGCACCAGGATGGTCGCCAGGGCCAGCGGCAGCGTGAACGGCTCCTGCAGCAGCCAGACCGCCAGCAGCAGCGTCGACACGGGCCCGACCATGCCGACCTGCGCCGTATGCGCGGAGCCGATCAGTTCCATCGACCGCATCACCATCCAGATCGGCGCCACGGTGCAGGCGGTGGCGTTGAGGGCCGAGAGCTCCCATACCGCGGGGCTGAACGCGAACCAGGCTTCGGCCGGGCGCAGCACGCAGAACTGGCCTATGCACAGCACGCAGGCGACGATAGAGGCGAGCCCCGTGAGCCGCAGCGCGCCGAAACGCTCGACGGTCTCGCCGCTGAGCACGAGGTACAGCGCGTAGGACACCGCGCTGCCCAGGACCAGCGCCGCGCCCCAGAGGACGCGTGACTCGGGCTGCTGCAGCGTGGACAGCGCCTCGTGGCCGAAGGCCACCAGCACGCCGCCGTAGCTGACGGCCAGGGCCAGGGCCTGGCGCCGCGTGACGCTGCGGCGCGCGCGGGCCGCGGCGATGAGCACGACGATGGTCGGATAGACGAAGAGTATGAGGCGCTCGAGCGAGGCGCTGATGTATTGCAGGCCGGCGAAATCGAGCACGCTGGCCAGGTAGTACCCGGTCACGCCGAGCAGCGCGATGCGCAGCTGGTCGCGCCAGCCGGGCCAGGGCCGGCCGCGCCCGGCCCACCATGCCATGGCGACGAAGAAGGGCAAGGCCAGCAGCATGCGCAAGGCGACGGCCGCGGTGGCGTCGATGCCGTGGCGGTAGAGCAGCTTGGCGACGATGGCCTTGCCCGAGAAGGCGACCGCGCCCGCCATGGCCAGCGCGTAGCCGGACCAGGCCGGACGCAGGCCGGGCAGGCCGAGCGGTGTGGACGGGGCGGACGATGTCGACGGGGCGTTCACAGGCGAACGATACCGTGGACGCCATCCGCTGTTATCGCGGATCAGACGTTGAAGCGGAAGTGCATCACGTCGCCGTCCTTGACGACGTATTCCTTGCCTTCCAATCGCATCTTGCCGGCCTCCTTGGCGCCCTGCTCGCCCTTGCAGCGGATGAAATCGTCGTAGGCGATGGTCTCGGCGCGGATGAAGCCCTTCTCGAAATCGGTGTGGATGGCGCCGGCCGCCTGCGGCGCGGTCGAGCCCGTGGCGATGGTCCAGGCGCGCACTTCCTTGACGCCGGCGGTGAAGTAGGTCTGCAGGCCCAGGATCGCATAGGCGGCGCGGATCACGCGGTCGAGGCCGGGCTCGACCATGCCCATGTCCTGCAGGAAGACGCCCTTGTCCTCGTCGGACAGGTCGGCGATCTCGGCCTCCATGCGCGCGCAGACGGCCACCACCGGCGCCTTCTCGCGCGCGGCGCGGGTGCGCACCGCCTCGAGCAGCGGGTTGCCCTCGAAGCCGTGGTCCTCGACGTTGGCCACGTACATCGCCGGCTTCATCGTGAGCAGGAACAGCGGCCGCAGCGCGGCGCGCTCCTCGGCGTCGAGGGCCACCGAGCGCGCCGGCTCCGCCCGGTCCAGCGCCGGCTGGATCTTCTCCAGTGCCGCGACGATGCGCTGGGCCTCCTTCTTCTCCTCCGGGCCGGCACCGGTCTTGGCCACCTTGGCGTAGCGGCCCAGCTGTTTCTCCACCGCCTGCAGGTCGGCCAGCGCCAGTTCGGTGTCGATCACCTCGATGTCGCCCAGCGGGTCGACCCGGCCGTGGACGTGGATGATGTTGGGATCGTCGAAGCAGCGCACGATGTGCGCGATCGCGTCGCATTCGCGGATGTTGGCCAGGAACTGGTTGCCCAGGCCCTCGCCCTTGCTCGCGCCGGCGACGAGGCCGGCGATGTCGACGAACTCGACGGTGGCCGGCAGCACGCGCTGCGGCTGCACGATATCGGCCAGCGCACGCAGGCGCGGATCGGGCACCTCGACGATGCCGACATTGGGCTCGATCGTGCAGAACGGGTAGTTCTCCGCCGCTATGCCGGCCTTGGTCAGGGCGTTGAACAGCGTCGACTTGCCGACGTTGGGGAGCCCGACGATGCCACATTTGACTGCCATGGAGGTGCCCTGCCTTCTATCGAACGGTGTGGGTCGGCGCGGCGTCGCGCGCCGCGAAGAGGATATGCCCGCCGCGGCGGGTCTCGAGGCGCCGGAGCTGGTCGCGGATGCCGTCGCCGACCGAGATCTGCGGCAGCGAGGGCGTGAGATTCTCCTTGGCCTCGCGCTCGGCGATGTGGCGGCTGGCGATGCGGAAGGCGCCCTCGAAGGACGAGGTCTGGGCCAGCGCCTCGGCGAAGTAGGCGCGGCCGAAGTCGGTCCAGTCCGCGCCGTCGCGGCAGCCGAACGAGGTGCGGTCGGCGCTCGAGGCGGTGATGACCATGGTGTCGGGGCCCTGCAGCGCGTCGAGGAAGCCGCCCGCGTAGCAGGCGGAGACGATGATCACGCGGTAGCGTATGCCGGCATCGTCGAGCAGCGCGCGCAGCGCTTCGGGCGTGAGGTCGGCGAAATCGTACGGCGGCAGCGATACCACCAGGTGGTGATCGGGCGTTCCGTGCGAGGTAAGGAACAGGGCGAGCACGTCCTCGTCCCCGTTCATGCGATCGGCCACCGCCGCCAGCGCGCGCTGGAGCGCGCTGGCCGTGGCGAACGGATGCTCCTGCGCATGCGCCACGCTGTTGGCCAGGACGATGCCGTGCTCGCCGCTGTCGAAGACGCTCGCCATCACGCCGTCGGCACCGGCCGCCTCGTTGAGAAAGACGTCCTGGGCGCCGTCGCCGGCAAAGCTGATCGTGAAGAGCTCGGTGACGCCCGGCTGGGCCGGGGCGATCGCGTCGAGCGCGTCGTTGAGCAGGTCGATCTGGTCGTACAGCGTCTGCTCCGACTGCGGCGCGCCGGGACCCGATGCCGGTCCGGCATCGGTGTCGGCCGCCGCGACCCAGAGGCGGCTTCCGGGGTCCACCGCCCACTGCGGCACCAGGACGAGCAGCGCTGCCACGAGGAAGACCTGTGCGCGCCGGAGCAGCCCGGTAACGGCGCACAGGCGCAGCGCGGCCACGCCGAAGGCCAGGGCGGCCCAGCCCAGCGGCAGCCAGGACAGCGCGCCGTACCAGTTCTCGACGCTGGTCCAGCGATCGGCCGCGAGCGCCAGCAGGCACGCGGCGAACGAGGCCCAGAAGAGCAGGACGAAGCCGGCCGTCGCCAGGCCCGGCTGCAGCGCCGGATTGGACGCCAGGCCGGCGAGCCACCATGCCGCGAGCAGCAGGGCCAGCGCCCAGAAGCTCACCGACGGCAGCGCGCGCCAGTCGAACGCGCCGCCATCGACGCCCACGGCGATCACGTCGTAGGCCAGGCCGAGGAGCAAGGTGAGGTAGTAGAGCAGGAAGATCTGCCGCGGCGTCGGGCGCAGGCGCTGCGGACTGCGCAGCAACACGAGCTCCAGGCCGCCCAGCAGGTTGCCGGCGAGATTGCGCAGGTTCGTGGCGGCGCCGTGCCGGCGGCCGTGGGGTGGCGGCGCGCCGCCGGCCGATCCTGGCGACGCCGGGGTAACGGGAGCGGGCGCGGGCGCGGCGGACGGCTCGGCGGCGGCCACGGCCGGGGGCTCGTCGTCGCCCCTGGGCTCGGCCGCGGGGTCGCCCGTGGCCTCGATCGTGGCCGCGACCGGGGGCTCCGCCGCGGGCTCGGTGGGGCGCTCGCCCGTGGGCTCCATGGGGCTCATGGCTTGGCGGGGGGACGCGCGGGCGGCGGACCGGCGGTGTGCAGCCGGGTCATGGCGGCCGAAAACTGTCCCGTCACGACCATCTCGGTCACCGCGTGGCCGCGGTCCATCGCCTCGGCGATCGCGCTGGCCTCGTCGCGGCGCGGCGGATGGAGGACGAAGTCGGCCACGTCCTGGCGCAAGTCGAGCGTGCGCGGGTGGCCGATGCCGATGCGCAGGCGCCAGAAGTCCGCGCTGGAAAGACGCGCGCGGATGTCCTTGAGGCCGTTGTGCCCCGCCACGCCGCCGCCGAGCTTGAGGCGCACGTCGCCGGGCGCGAGATCGAGTTCGTCGTGGGCGACCAGGATCTGGTCGGGCAGCAGGCGGTAGAACAGCGCGGTCGCGACCACCGATTGCCCGGACAGGTTCATGAAGGTGCTGGGCTTGAGCAGCCAGACCTCCTGGCCGGCGATCGACGCGCGCGCCATCTGGCCGGAGAACTTTCTCTCGCTGCGGAAGCTCGCCCCGTGGCGCGCGGCGATGCCGTCGACGAACCAGAACCCGGCGTTATGGCGCGTGCGATCGAACTCGGCGCCGACATTGCCGAGGCCGACGATCATGCGGATGCCCGGGGACACCGGTTGGGACGAAGCCACGCGTGCACTCTTCCTGGGCCCGGTGACCGGGAACGCGGGAGCGCGGCCGCAGGCTGCCCCCGGCCGCGCTCCCGTGCCTGGAGCCGGGACTCGTTGGACTTCGCCGGCCTACTTCTTCTTGGCGGCCGGCGCCTTGGCGGCAGGTGCCGCGGCGGGCGCCGCCTTGCCGGCCGGGGCGGCCTTGCCGCCAGCCGCCGGAGCGGCCGCCTTCGCGCCCGCGGGCGCCGCTGCCGGAGCCGCCGCCGCTTCGGCGGCCGGGGCCGCTTCTTCCTGCTGCGCGCTGGGCACCGCGACCGTCACCACGACCGGATCCTCCTTGCCGCGGCGCACGAGCGACACGCCTTCCGGCAGCTTGATGTCGGACACGTGCACGGTCTGCTGCGCCGTGAGGCCGGAGAGATCGACCTCGATGAACTCGGGCAGGTTGCGCGGCAGGCAGGCGATCTGCACCTCGGACACCACGTGGCCGATGATCGCCGCGGAGAGCTTCACCGCCGGCGAGTTCTCGGCGCCCACGAAGTGCAAGGGCACCTTCATGTGCACGGGCTGGTCCTCGGCGACGCGCTGGAAATCGACGTGCAGGACCAGCTGGCGGTACGGGTGCATCTGGAAGTCGCGCAGCAGCACGCGCTCGTTGGCACCGTCCAGGTCGAGCTCGAGGATCGAGGCGTGGAACTTCTCGCGGCGCAGCGCGTGGAACAGCGGGTTCTGGTCGAGCTCGATGTTGACCGGCTCGGTGCCCGCACCGTAGAGGATGCCCGGGACCTTGCCCAGGTGGCGCAGGCGGCGGCTCGCACCAGTGCCTTGCGCATTGCGTTTGTTGGCGATGACCTTCATGGAAGACTCCGATCTTGCGATGATTGAAGCGGCCGGGCTGCGCTGCGCGAGCAGTGCCTCCCGGATATGACCCCGTCGTGCTGCAGCCCCGCGGCCGATCGCGACCAATCGCGCCGGCGGGGCCCTTCGTGCCACCGCCGCGCGGCACCTTCCGGTACCGCGCGGCGGCGCTTTGCTACTCGATGAACAGGGAACTCACCGAGTCGCCGCGCGCGATGCGCGAAATCGTCTCCCCCAGCAATCCGGCGCAGGAGAGCACGCGGATCTTCGAACAGGCGGCCGCCGCCGCGCTGAGCGGGATGGAGTCGGTGACGACGATCTCGTCGAGCACCGACTTCATGATGCGCTCCACCGCGCCGCCGGACAGCACGGGGTGGGTGCAATAGGCCAGGACCTTGAGCGCGCCGGCGTTGCGCAGCGCCGCGCTCGCCTGGCACAGCGTGTTGGCGGTGTCGATCATGTCGTCCATGATCACGCAGGTGCGCCCGTGCACCTCGCCGATGATGTTCATGACCTCGGCCACGTTCGGGCGCGGGCGCCGCTTGTCGATGATCGCCAGGTCCGCGTCCATGCGCTTGGCCAGCGCGCGGGCGCGCACCACGCCGCCGATATCGGGCGAGACGACGACCAGGTTCTGGTGGTTGTGCTTCCACAGGTCGCCCAGCAGCACCGGGCTGGCGTAGATGTTGTCCACCGGGATGTCGAAGAAGCCCTGGATCTGGTCGGCGTGCAGGTCCATCACGAGCACGCGGTTGACGCCGGCGACCTGCAGCATGTTGGCCACGACCTTGGCGCTGATGGCCACCCGCGCCGAGCGCGGCCGGCGGTCCTGGCGCGCGTAGCCGAAGTAGGGGATGGCGGCCGTGATGCGCCCGGCCGAGGCGCGCTTGAGCGCGTCGGCCATGATCACCAGTTCCATGAGATTGTCGTTGGTCGGCGCGCAGGTGGGCTGCAGCACGAAGACGTCCTTGCCGCGGACGTTTTCGTTGATCTCGGCCATGATCTCGCCGTCGGAAAAGCGCGAGACCATGGCCCGTCCCAGCGGGATGCTCAGGTGCTGCACGACCGCCTGCGCCAGGCGCGGGTTGGCGTTGCCCGAGAACACCATCAGGTTGTCTGGCACCATCGCCGACATGGGATGACCTTATCTGGAGTCTTACCGCAGTGGCGCGTTCAGCGCCGACGCCACTGTGCCTGGAGGCGGGAAAGCGCGCGACCCGGTCGCCCCTGTCGACGCGGGAACCTTTGGCTGGGGAGGAAGGATTCGAACCCTCGAATGGCGGAATCAAAATCCGCTGCCTTAACCAGCTTGGCGACTCCCCAGCACGAGACCTGCAACAACACCTTCGAGGGCCGGCGCACTGCTTCCGGCCCGACCCGCGATTATCCTGCCGAACGTCGCGGCTTGTGACGCGCGTTCCAAGCCTACTACCACTGCGCCAGCGGCAGCTCCGCCAGCGCCGGGACGGCCCATGCCGACCATGCCGACGGCAGCTGCGCACGCACGCTTGCCAGCAGCGATTCGGCCTCGGCCTGGGTGGGTCGCGTGCAGAACACCGCTGAGCCCGATCCGCTCATCCGCGCCGGCCCGTGACGCTGCAGCATGTCCAGCGCCTGCGCCACGGCCGGGAAGCGCCGGCACGCGACGGGCTCCAGGTCGTTCACGCCGAAGCCGTGCGCCGCGCCCGAATCGGCCATTGTGCCCGCGGGCGAATCGGCCGCCGAAAGCGCGGTAGAAAAGCCTGCGATTGTCGTTCGTTTGCGGTCCCGTGTCAATTTCGGGTCCGCGAAGATTTCCGCCGTCGAAACATGCACTTGGGGAAAGACCACGACAAGCCAGGAGGCGGGCAGCGAAACGGGCGTGCAGCGCTCGCCCACGCCCTCCACGAAGGCCGGTCCCGGGCCCAGGAAGAAGGGCACGTCCGCACCCAGGCCACGCCCGATCTGCGCCAGAACGGTGCGCGGCAGGTCCAGGTCCCACAGGCGGTTGAGCCCGATCAGCGTGGTCGCCGCATCGGACGAGCCGCCGCCCAGCCCGGCCCCCACGGGGATGCGTTTCTCGACGCCGATCGTGGCGCCGAGCCGCTCGATGTCCGGACGCGCGCCCGGCGCGGCCGCGGCGTGGGCGCGCAGGGCGAGCGCAGCGCGGACGGCGAGATCGCCCTGCTCCGGGCCGGTCAGGTCGCCCACGCGCACGATGCCGCCATCGGTGCGCAGCGTCAGGTCCAGCGTGTCGCACAGGTCGATGGGCTCGAATACCGACTGGATCTCGTGGTAGCCGTCGCTGCGCCGGCCCACGACGTGCAGGAAACGGTTGATCTTGGCCGGGGCCGGCAGCCCCAGGAAACAGCGCGGCAGCGACGCCGCACCGGCGCCCGCGGCGGCCGCGCTCATGATGCCGGGCCGTCGAGCACGACGCGCAGCGCGACGGCCGGCGTCGCGTCGCCGGCCGGGCGATCCATCTGCAGCAGCAGGCCGCGGCGCTCGCCCTCGGGACGCTGGACCGTCACGTCCCAGCCGTCCTGCGCGAAGCGTTCGCGCCCCGGGTCGGCCGGCAGCGGGCTCGACGGACGGCCGGGCGCCGGGCGGCCCTCTACCCAGTCGGTCATGCCGACGATCGGCAGCGACCATCCGAGGACCTGCTCGGAGAGCACCTGGGCATCGGGTCCGTGCTCGACCCGGACGCCGCCGTCGGCAGGCACCAGCAGGCGCGCCTCGCGCGCGTCGGTCTCGAAACGGGCGATCGTCGCTCCCAGCGGTGAGACCAGGTCCAGGGCCAGGTTCTGCGGCCCTACGGCCAGCGCAAAGCGACCGCTCCAGGCATTGTGCTGCGCCTGCGCACCGGGGCCGGCGGCGCGGGTCACGGAGAGGGCGAAGCGCCCGCGGTAGCTGCGTTCGGCGCCCACCGGTGCGGGCAGCGTGTTGCAGGCCGTCGCCAGCAGCGCGCAGGCCAGCGGCAGCGCGTGCCGGAGCAGGCGCGGCAGCAGGTGCGGCAGCCGGCGCGCCCGGCCGGGCGCGCGGCCCCGCGCGGCCGGCGGCAACGCGGGCGCAGTTGCCGTGCCCGGGGCGTTCAAGGCTTGATTTTCAGGCGCTGCAGGGTATCGCGCAGGGTGTCGCTGTCGCCGTCGCGCTTTTGCGCATCGAGCAGCAACTCGCGCGCGGCCGAGTGGTCGCCGGTGGCCCAGAGGACCTCGCCCAGGTGCGCGGCCACGTCGGGGTCGGCCTTGAGGTGGAAGGCCCGGGTGAGCGATTCGCGCGCGGCCGTCAGGTTGCCCAGGCGGTACTGGACCCAGCCCATGGAGTCGACGATGAAGCCGTCGTCGGGCGCCAGCGCCAGCGCGTGATCGATCAGCTGGTAGGCCTCCTGCAGGCGGATGTTGCGATCGGCCAGCGAGTAGCCCAGCGCGTTGTAGGCGTGGGCGTAGTCGGGACGCAGCTGCAGCAGGTGGCGCAGGCGCGTCTCCATCACGTCGATGCGGTCGAGGCGCTCGGCGCTCATCGCCGACTCGTACAGCAGGCCCGTGTCGTCCGGACTGGCCTGCAGCGCCTTGTCGAGCAGGTCGTAGGACTCCTGGTAGCGGCGGGCGTCGCGCAGCAGCTGGCCGCGCGCCAGCACGCGCTGCATGCGCTCCTCCGGCGTGCCCTCGGGTGCCTGGTCGAGCAGCTTGAGGCCCTCGTCGACGCGGTTCATCCGCCCGAGGATGAAGGCCTGGCGCTCGCGCGCGGTCTCGAGCTGGTCGGCGCCGCGCACCTTGCGCAGCCACTCGAGCGCTTCGGGGAACTGGCGTTCGCCGTCGGCCACGCGCGACATGTTCTCGTAGACGAGGTCCAGGTCGCGGTCGGGCGCATTGCCGACCGCGGCGAGGTAGTGCTCGAAGTGGCCGCGCGCCTCGGCGTAGTGCTCGGATTCGAGCGCCAGCACGCCCAGCGCGAACATCGGATCCGGGTTCTGCGGGGAGCGCTGCAGCAGGATCTCGAACTGCTGGCGGCCCTCGTCCAGGCGCCCGTCGCCCACCAGCAGGCGCGCGTAGACCTGGCGCGCCTCGGGGGCGTCCGGATGCGCGGCGAGGAACTGCGCCAGGATGGCGCTGGCTTCGGCGCGCCCCGGGGCCGGCGCCGCATCCCGGCCCTCGGCCGGTGCGGCGGCGCCGGTGGCCGGATCGCCCTCGACGAGCAACTGGGCCACGGAGACCACCGCCAGCTCCGAATCCGGGCGCAGGGCCAGCGCGGCGCGCGCGTGCGCCATGGCTGCCGCGTGGTCGCCGGCGGCATGCGCACCGCGCGCCACGATCAGCTGCGCATCGAAGCCGGTGGCGGGCGCGGCGCAGTAGGGGCGGGCCACGGCTTCGAGCAGGGCGAAACCGCGCGCGGGCTCGGGCGCATGCACCAGCACCCGCTGCAGGCGGTCGAGGATCTCGAGCGCGTTGGGCGCGGCGGCGATCTGCCGCTCCAGCAGCGGCCGGGCCTGCTCGTAGTGGCCGTTGGCCACCAGCAAGGATGCGTAGGACTGGTCGGCGTCGGCGTCGTGCGGGGCGAGGCGGCGCCACAGCTCGGTGGCCTCCAGCGCCTGCGCCAGCGCGCGGGCGTTGATAGCCACCTCGGCGGCACGCCGCGCCACCCGCGGATCACCGGTGGCGCGGGCGACGGTCATGAACTCGCTGTACGCCGCCCCGGGCTCGCCGCGCTGGATGGCGATCTCGGCGAACATCAGGCGAAAGAGCAGCTCGCTGCTCAGGTCGACATCGGGCAGCGGGTCGGCCACCGGCGGCGGCGCCGGCGCCGCGGCCGCATCCTGGGCCGGCCCGGCCGCTGCGGGGACGGCCGCCGGCACCGCGGCCACCGGGCCCCGCCCCGGCGTGGCCGCGCAACCGGCGAGCACCGCGCCCAGCGCCAGCGCTGCCAGCAGGGCCGGCGCACGCGCGCGGACCCCCGGACCCGCAGCGGAGCCGATGCGGAAGGTGTAGCAAACGCCGTGAGCAGATGACATCGGAGGGCGACCACCATCGGTGCGGGTATGGACGAGCATATTATCCCTTCCGGCCCGGACCGATGCCCGCAGGATTGCCCGGGGATAGCACCGGATCTGCGCTGGGGAGGCCATGCCCGAATTGCCCGAAGTCGAAGTCACCGCCCGCGCCCTGGCGCAGCGCTTCGACGGGCGCCGCGTCGATGCCGTCCGGATCCACGATGCCCGCCTGCGCTGGCGCGTGCCCAAGTCGCTGCCCGGCGCGGTGGCCGGTCAGCGCATCGACCACATCGGGCGGCGCGGCAAGTACCTGCTCTGGCACCTGCCGGCCGGCGTGCTGATCTCGCACCTGGGCATGTCGGGGTCCTGGCGCATCCACGAAAGCGGGCGCGTGCCGCCGCGCGAACCCCATGACCATGTGGAGCTCGAGTGCGACGGCGCCGTCGCCCGGCTCAACGACCCGCGCCGTTTCGGCGCCCTGCTGTGGCACGCGCACGCCCAGGGCGACGTGCTCCAGCACCCGCTGCTGGCGCCGCTGGGGATCGAACCGTTCGATCCGGACTTCGGTGGCGACTGGCTGTTCGCCGCCACCCGCGGCCGGCGCAGCGCCATCAAGCAGGTGCTGCTGGCCGGCCGGGACGTGGTCGGGGTGGGCAACATCTACGCCACCGAGAGCCTGTTCACGGCACGGATCCATCCGCAGGCCGAGGCGGGGCGCATCGCGCGCGTGCGGTACCGGCGCCTGGCCGCGGCGATCCGCCAGGTGCTGGCGCGCGCGATCGAGGCCGGCGGCGCGACGCTGCGCGACTTCAGCAGCACCGCCGGGGTCGCCGGACGCTATACCGAGTTCGCCCAGGCCTACGGGCGCGAGGGCCTGCCGTGCCCGCGCTGCGGCACGCCCATCCGCCGCCTGGTGCAGGGCCAGCGCGCGACCTTCCTTTGCCCGCGCTGTCAACGCCTCTGAAAAGGTTAAATGGCGTGGGAAGCCGGTCTTGCCGTTCGGTGGACGCGGCGGGGCCCTGTGCTAGTGTCGTCGGGTCCGAATCCCGCTGGGCGCAGGGTCGCTCGCCGGCCCGCAGGCGCCCGACCGCCCATGTCAGAGCTCGTCAGTAGTTTTCAACATCTCGGGGCCTGGCGCGATGCGCTGGCGACGTCGATCGACAAGCTGCGGCGCTGGCTCACCGCGGGCCAGCTGCTCGACGCCGACGCGGCGCGGCGCCTGGACCTGGCGCAGGACCGGCTGATCGGCGACAAGCTGGTCATCGCCTTCGTGGCCGAGTTCTCCCGCGGCAAGTCCGAGCTCATCAACGCCATCTTCTTCGCCGACTACGGGCGCCGCATCCTGCCGTCGGCCGCGGGCCGCACGACCATGTGCCCGACCGAATTGATGTACGACGAGACGCTGCCGCCGTGCATCCGCGCGCTGCCCATCGAGACGCGCGCGCGGCTGGGCAACACCAGCGACTTCAAGCGCTCGGCCATCGAATGGCGCGTGTTCCCGCTCGACACGGATTCGACCGAAGGCATGCTCGAGGCCTTCAAGCTGGTCGCCGAGACCGTGCGCGTGCACGCCGACGAGGCGCGCATCTACGGCCTGTACGACCCGGCCGATCCGGACCAGTCGGCGGCCATCGACGACAAGGGCATGATCGAGATCTCGCGCTGGCGACATGCCATCATCAATTTTCCCCACCCCTTGCTGCGCGACGGCCTGGTGATACTCGACACGCCCGGGCTCAACGCCATCGGCACCGAGCCCGAGCTGACGCTGGCGCTGGTGCCGAGCGCCCACGCGGTGCTGTTCGTGCTCGCCGCCGACGCCGGCGTTACGCGCAGCGACCTGGGCGTGTGGCGCCACATCGTCGGCAAGGATGCGCGCGACGCCAATCACCTGGCCATCCTGAACAAGATCGACGGCCTGTGGGACCCGCTCAAGTCCGCCGCCGAGACCGAGGCCGAGGTCCAGCGCCAGGTCGCCAGCGTTGCCGAGACCCTGCACATCGAGCCGTCGCGGGTGTTCCCGGTATCGGCCCAGAAGGGCCTGGTCGCCAAGGTGACGCACGACGAGCAGCTGCTCGAGCAGAGCCGCCTGCCGGCGCTGGAGGCGGCGCTGGTCGAGCTGCTCGTGCCGGCCAAGCGCGACCTCGTGCACCAGCAGACCATCGCGGTGGTCGATCGCGTGGTGACCGAGGTGCGCCAGACGCTGGGCGCGCGCGAGCGCAGCCTGGTCGAGCAGCTGTACGAGCTGCGCGCGCTCCAAGGCAAGAACCAGAGCTCGGTCGAACGCATGCTGCGGCGGGCGCAGGCCGAGCAGGAGGAGTTCGAGGAGAACGTGCGCCGGATATTCGCCACGCGCAGCGTGCTGATGCGCCTGTCCGACGAGGGCTACGGCCACGTGCGCCTGGACGCGCTGCGCGCCTGCGTGCTGGAGACGCGCGAACGGCTGCGCAAGACTCGCCTGTCGCCGCAGTTCGTCGGCGTGACGCGCGAGTACTTCGACCAGCTGCGGGTGCTGCTGCGCAAGTCGAGCGGCTCGATGGCCGAGATCGAGCGGATGATGCTGGGCGTGCAGCGCCTGTTCGCCGAGCAGGTGGGCTGGAGCCTGCCCCCGCCGATGAGTTTCTCGCTCGAGACCTACGTCGCCGAGGTCGACCGCCTGGAGGCCGCGTATCGCAACCATTTCGGCACCATCGCGCTGCTGACGCGCGACAAGTGGTCGCTGATCGAGCGCTTCTTCGACACCGTGGTGGTCAAGTCGCGGTCGATCTTCGCCGCTGCCGAGCGCGACGCCGAGGCCTGGGTCCGCTCGCTGCTGCCGCCGCTGGAGATGCAGGTGCGCGAGCAGCGCCAGCAGCTCAAGAAGCGCACCGAATCCGTGACCCGCATCAGCGAGGCCCAGGGCTCGCTCGAGGAGCGCATCGGCCAGCTCGAGGACGCGCTGCAGGACGCGCAGGGCCTGATCAACGAGCTCAAGCGCCATGCCGACCGCATCCAGGGCCCGCGCGACGGCGCGGCCATGCGCCCTGCGGCCGCCCCGGCGCCAGCCGAGGCCGTGGGCGCCGCCGACCCCGAGCGCGCCGCCGACCCCGAGCGCGCTGCGGGCACCGCGCGCGCGGCCGTCGACGACGCCGG
>Ga0116231_10006286_pt1 | contig 22781 bp, 15 predicted proteins | sample S1TSphgellanicum_2_FD_89695 | JGI IMG/M metagenome (GOLD analysis project Ga0116231, IMG submission 89695) | Host-associated microbial communities from peat moss isolated from Minnesota, USA - S1T2_Fd - Sphagnum magellanicum MG | ecosystem: Host-associated > Plants > Peat moss > Unclassified...
AAGTAAAAGATAAGTAAAAGACGAACAGACAAACAGACACCACTATTGCTTTAATATATAAAATTGCAACCCACATGTTATCAACCCAAATAATAAATAAATAAATAAAATCATATAATTCATTACATTTATTATAATTAAAATTGTGACCTAAAAATTTATTATAAAAACTAACTATTATTATTCCAATATTTTTTCAAAACCAAATAATATACATTTGAAAAAAATCATGTCTCATGGCATGATGCATACCATTGCACACAAAAAAAACATTGTTCCCATTAAACTAAATTCAAATATACAACTTATGTGACAAAAGTTAACATGTAATGAATCGGGCTAACATTAAATCACAAGCCAACAAATTAGCATGTACAAATGATAGACAAAATACAGATGGATAAATTTCAAAATGCAAACATTCCATCTCCACCATAAGTCATTACCAGGTTGTTATTAATTGCATAGGAATTGAACCTTATAACATTAATTAAAAATATGTTGTCACAACACATGCTATTACCTCAACCATTCTTGATTGACGCAATGTCAAGTAATGTTGAAAAACATATTTTGCCTATTAAAAAATATAATTTACTATTACAAAATATTAATATAGAATGTTTTACGTTTGACAATATAAGACGAAAAATAGTGAACCAATTCATTTATTTTAACACAAGAGGCTTTGGCACAAACAAAAATTTCACTTTAATGTTTTTAATTGAAACATTACATCAATTCTATAACAAACATTCATAATTAGACCTTCAAAAAAAAAAAAAACAATGGCATACACATGGAAAATCATGCTCAATATGGATGGAACAACAATTCATTCAAAACACTCTATTCCTTTGACTTGCAAAGATTTTTCATCTTTAGGTCTTAAATGACTAGATAGTTTGATAAAAAATATATATAAGCAATTACAATTCATAGTGTTAATGAAATTTTGCTAATAAGGAAAAATATATTAAAGTTCATTGATATGGGACTAAGATCCATTGAATGCATATATAACAAGTTTTAGTTTGGGAACCTTTAACATGTCATGTCATTGGAGATTATCAAGTTCAATTAGTTCATGACATGGAAGTTTTCAAACCTGTACTAAAAACCTTAATATTTAGGGTTTAAACTTTTGGTCAAAACATACTAAATGCTATGAATGAAAAATGCATAAAAAATATGAACAATTCATTATTATTTTGAATTGCTTTTGAATTGCTAGACAATCACAACTTGACATTAATATCATAAATGACCAAGATTTTCAAATCCCACCAAATGATCCAAATTTTTCATACTTGTTTTTATTCAAATGAAGCAAGGTTTAAACACAATGAATTCACTTTCTTGTAAGCATAGGAGATGTATACATATTACATAAACAAGATAAACACCATGACACATCTTAAATCATTTCAATTATGAAATGATACAAGCTTCATTATTGGATTACATTTTTAAATTTGAAATTTTTTTTTTTTACTCAAACTTTGAACTAATAATTATGCAACACATGAAGGTCTAGTGAATTGTCATGCAAATGGAACGTTTCAAGGTTTTTGAAAATTATTTGATTTGAAAGGAATTATATGATTTTTCTTTAATAACCCTAGAAACAACCAATTCATCAACCTAAAAATAATGATGTATATACCCCTAAAATGCATCTTGCATGGACACCAATAGAATTGATCATGAAAGAGATTTAGATTGGTTCCAATTATACCAATATTATAACATGAACTCAATTCCCATCCAATTAGCTACAACTCACACCATACATCAAGCACAAGGATTAACACTTGATTAATTGGCATTTAACCCTACCAATGTTTATAAACATGAATTAACATACACAACACTATCACATATTAAAATAATAAAAAAATTATGCTTCTTTGACCTTTGCAAACAAAGAACTTTCAAACAAATTGAAACATTAATATATAAATGCATCCATTACAACCAAATGCACATTGGAATCTACTTGTACCTACACCAAGTACACTTAGGAACTCTCATATACTCTCAATACAAGATCATTACTCCTTCACAAAAATGATATTTTCTTTTATTACAATTTGAAATACAACTCTTATGTTATGTTTAAAGGAAACATATTTCAACCCATCTTCGTTGACTATTGCTTTGTATTCAAGCCTCCCCAATTACATCCCACATTATTAACACATAAGTTCAACCTAGCTTCCACAAGCACCAATGGTTTTTTTCTTTAAAAAAATTACACATCCAAAGTGACAATCATCCATAGGAAGATGTAGAAACATGTTTCACTGGTGCAGAACCATTACACAACTAGCCACTTGTTTAGCACTGGTTTTGTTTCAAAAATGTCGACTGCCAAAGCCATCAAATGGCCAATGCAAAAGACTGCTCAAGTTTGGACCTTGAAAATTAGCACAAAACAAACAAGTATGCATTTCAATGATTACTAAATTTAATAACAATTTAATTCTCAATTTTGGAGAAAGAAGTTGCTAGCAATGTGCTGATTTTGAAGCTTTTCCTAACCCATGGTTTGGGATATGAAAAATAAATGTCACAGAAATGGAAAGTGTTGCTAACTGGGAGTAGGTTGTCACCTTCATGCTCGAGAATCCACAAAATAGCCCTCAATAATATAGCAGCCGATCCAAAAGAGCAAAGTCACACAGTACTTCTCCAGAATGATTGAACACAAAAGTGACATCTGTTCACCTTGGGAATTGTGGATCAAGACTGATTGTCTCATGTGAGCTCTCCTCCTGTCAGCAAGATAAAAAACAGAGTACTGCTAGATTGTGTTCCTCCACAGCCCTTCATCCTACTTGATTTGCAATGCATTATAGCGATGGAATGCACACTACATTGAAGAATGACTGATTCCTAATCTCATATAGTTGAGTGTGAACAGGAAATGGCTATCACCTTGAACCTTGGTACATTTCCAATTGTTGGAGATTGCAATAAGGGTGCACTCTATTATCCATAGCTGTTGCATTTCTACCAATTACAATATGCCAGTTCTGTGTTGCTACCTTGAATCAGGCTACTGCCCCTTGTTGAAGGTCCACTTGACAATGTCTCCTTCATTGCTACTTTTCATCACGTGGGCGCACATGGGTTAGGTGCCTGCCTTCTTCTGGCTACATAGAGTGGTCAGCTCATTGAATTTCCTCTTAAGCATGATAAATAACACAAGTGTAGAGAACCACTCAGGGACAAACCACCTCATATCTAAGAGTTGCTGGTCAAAATGCAACTGACAAACAACAGAGCAAGCTATGCAGTATCCACATTGAGGTACAGTGCCTAAATGACTCAGAAGGATAGGTAACAATGTACCAAAAGATAGTTCCAACTCGACCAGGTCTAGCTGGGGGTGACAGGAACTTATGTCATGCAATTGCCTGCTCAAAACCCCCCTCAAAAAAACCATTGTAGATGGTTGGAATGGGAATTCGTACACACACTAGTCCACCCATCATGAAAAACTTATTCTTTGCAAGCTCTATAGCACCCTGATTACAGTATCCAACTGTAACCTGACATTTTCACAGAAGCCCAGGTGACAGGTGATAGCCTGAAGAGAATAGAGGCAGAGGAAACAAACTTAAAAGAGAGACCTTTGCAGCTAATGTAAAAGAATCACTCTCCTGTTTCCTGCACACATTCATTAAAACCATGTAAATGTCATGCTCACATATCTCAAAAGCTTTCTGGTGGGGGCAACCTGCAAGCTGAGACATGGTCTATACTGCAAATAACTGCTACAACTGGCCTGAGCTACTTCCAAACCAACCATAGGACCAAGAAGACACATATGTCAAAAGACATTTTGTACTTCAAACATCTCCCTCACGTAACTCTATGCCCTGCTTCACAGCGAGGTCAGTGATTGAAATTATGGATCCTTCTCCAGACCCAGAAACATTGTCGGCTCTATGGCAACCTCTAAGCTTCTTGAAACAGCATATCATCTATAGCTTTGTAAGGATAACATTCCTGTAGCTTCTGAGAGAAGACTGCAGAGCTAACAGTTTTCTAGTGAACACCAGTCGAAAGCTCCTACCTGGTTACTTTTAAGGAGATTCAACTCCTGGAACTGCCAGCACCAGCTCTGCACTGGAGCCACCTGCACAACATGAACTGGAGGTCATGCCAGACTATTCAAACCCACAGACTCATGCTTGCCTCATGATCAGCAGAACAGCAACACAGCACACAGTATGGCTCAATACATTGAGTTCATTGTCTGTCGCTTCCTGCCAAGAAAAGAATGCAACCTGTGAAAAGCAGAAGATTACATTTTGATGCTAAGTTGAAACAGAAAATGTAAATGTGGAATGTTTACATAAATTGAACAATCCTGGAAAGATCATGTTTGTTGGCCCACCCTTTCTTTGACATATCAACAGCATGCAACTCAGCAGGTTGGGTAAAAGATTCTAACCCATTGGTCGCAGTAAGATTTGTGGCAGCATAGGAAGCCTGCTAGTTCTCAGCCCAAAGTGGCACAGGAGTGTAAGAAGACACTGAAGAACAAATCTCAGCTGGTTGCCACAGACAACATAATTGGACAACATGTCAAGTGATGGAACATATTCTTCCAAAGTCAGGCAGGTCCATCCAACCGGTTTGTTGTCACATACCAAGCAACCTTCCAAACTGGAACATTAAAACCCTGCTCAGTATCTTGCAGAATTCAAGAACAAATAGTTCCACCAATATCTATGATAAGGTTCAACAACACGATGTTTCTGCCATGCAGTTCATTTGCAAGCTATCAGGTCAAACAAAACGGAATCACACACCAGGAATGAATTTGATGAGCAATCAACAACTGTACTTGATAGGCAATATTCCCTGTTATTAGCCACAAGGGCGCCAACAATAACTGTCTAAAGCAATAAGCAAATCTCCTTCAGAACATCAAGCAATCCTATTTATGTGAAGGAGGCACCATTGCATTATAAACCCATTGTTTTGCTGGCAAAATGAACCAAATATAGCTAAAATGTAAAGAAACAACTGCCTATGCAGGCAATGTAAAGAGATTTTTCCCTTCAAAAGGTGTAGTCCATTCATGATGCCCTCCCAACCCTGAACTACTTCCTGACTCCCCTTGAGACTTGTCTTTTAGTCCTAGTCCTGGTGAGCCCCCTTGTAACTTGGGTCCACTCCAAAGCTCGTAACAGTTTCCAGTTTCACCTGGAAAGCTTGCACTTTTTGGTACTGGACAGGGGTTACTATCTTCACTGCTATGTTGCTCAGGTTGCCTACGCTCAGACAGATTTAACATTGTGGCTAGACTCCTCGAGATCCCCCACACACCTGAAGGTGAAGAGCCATGAGGGAATGCAGGCATGCTCCAGTCAATTGTCTTATAATCACAAACGCTTGCTGCCCCCATGGTCCAGTCAACTTGGGTACTGGAGAGGCCTGAACCCCAGCCCGTCAAGAGTCCAGAAGTCAAGGGCATGGAGCTTTTCGAATGGGAGGGAGTGTTGGAAATGCTGGAGTGGGGGGGAAGAGAACCTGCTACCAAATCAAATCCAATCCTGTCTGTGTGCCAACTAGTTGACATTGGATCCAGCTGTGTTCGTTGCAAGGGATGATACTTTCCTGGTGGGATCTCTAAACTATATGTGCCAATATTCTTCATCACAGTATTCCCTGAAGAGCTGTCTGTGTACAGTGCATTTCCTTGAGAATTGTTAGGAAAAAGGACTCGAGGTAGAGAAGATCCATCTGCTGAACTTCCCTTCCAACTAGACAATGAAAATGAAGGGGAGAAAGATGGTGATGCTGCACTGACATTAACACCTGCTGGGGGTAGTGTCACAGGAGAGAGAGGCAACACAGGATCCCTCCCTGTCAAATGCCCTGTAATGTGGTCTGAATCACCATTGAGGAAGGATGACCCACTTTGTGGTGCTAAAGGTGTTCTCGAATCCACCCTGTACTGCAGAGAAGATAAGGGAAGGTGAGAAGCTGATGGAGCTGGACTAAATTGGGATGCTCTAAATCCATGGTTTGGAAGTCTTCCACTAACAGGTGGGAGAAACCTTTGCCACTCTAAGACCCCTGTTGAGGAAGGTATCTCAACTATAGAGGTACTAGCCCTTGTTCCTTCAGGTGATGGCTGCACAAGAGAGTGACCAGGAACCAGATAATGACCATGAGATGAGCCTTGTGAAGAATTGAGCTCTCTCTCTTCTCTTCTGTCCTGCATCAAACCTTGGTACAAACTGTTTGACTGTTTGCTTGTGCCATTTAAATGCTGCAGTGGTGGAGCTGGAGCAGGTCCTGTCAAAGTCTGTTTCTTCATTGGATCATGGCTCAGCTCTGGGGCTCTGCCTAACCCACTGCTGCTATCTTCCATAGGAACTAAGTGTGGCTGTGGATGTTGGCTCCTTAACCACTCTATTGCTCTCTCTAAATCCCCTTCACAAGCAATGACTGCTCTGTCTATCTCTGGCCGAGAATATTTGTACCGTTCTTCCAATTCAGCCATATGTGCCAACTCCTCTCCTATATCTATCTTCAAATTGCCTTCCACATTAAAATCTTCCTTCTGCTTGCCCTCACCCCCTTCCAGAAGCCATGCTACAGAACGTTCAATGTGGCCTTCATTGCGGATAAAAGCCATGGTTGCCTGGTCTGCAGAGAATCCCATTGCTACAAGTTGCTGGGTAAGATTTTCAAGCTTGCGAGACATGAGATGATTGGTGGCACGCTCCCTCAAATCCTGTGCACGCCGCTCCTTTTGTCGTTGGTGTTTCTTCTCATTTTTCCAGCGAATCTTGTCGCGCTTATCTGCACTTGGCCCTACCAATGCCGGTGGCCTTCCAAGCTTGGTGATGCCATTCCTATCTTTCCCCACACTCTGCAACTGGTCTTCAGATTCACCAGAGCAGCTACCATTGTTGGATGTGGAGTCATACTCCATGCTGGGCATGCTCACAGTGTTTGAGACATTGTCATTGTCATCAATGGACCTGAACCTGCTATTTGGATTGGGAACCCCTGTGTCTGGAGCCACTGCATCAAGCAAATGGAAAGTCCCAGAAGTGGGGTTGTAGGCATGTGCAGGGACACCAGCCCCAGCAGATGCATGTCGAGAAGACGCTTTCCACTCTTTAGGCAGAGGCTTTTCACCACTCTTTTCTGCTGGTATATTTCTTTGTTTAGCTCTGGGAGGCATTGCTGCAAAACCACCAAGGTGGAAATGCAAATGCTCAATGCTTTGGGCAATGCTACAAATCAAGGCACAACAATAAATCTCCAGACAATGTCTTTAAAAGCCCAAATGCAAAGCTACACCAAAACAACATGAGACTTCAAAAGAAAGCCCCACTTCTGCAAGGCTAACAATCTGCATCGAAAAGGAATCCTACACAATGCTGCCAGCTTACTCTCAAACGTGAGCAAAATGAGAATGAGCTACCACTTGAGATAGTGGCTGCTGATAGTGTTGTAGGCACCATGATTTTTTGAACACAACAATTGTGAGGTGGTGAAATTGAGGCATGTATAATAAGGACAGAAATTCCCATGAAATTGGGGCCAGACCTCAAAAGGAACTGATAGTATCTTGGAACAGCATCCATGACCAGACAAGTGTCGCTACAAACACATTCTGACAAGATGCATAGCCTGATGAACTTTTCTCAGCAACAGAAAAACTATCTGCTTGCAAGGGAACCAAAGCCAATTTCCAAAAGAGGTGGCAAATCTCACAACTGTTGGATAGGACTTGTATCACATCATCATGCAATGAATCACCTAAAGAAGTACAAAGAGGATTCAAAATCATCATAAGCAGATCCACAAACTCCTGCCACTCCTTGCAACCGACCTAATTCCCATCCTCCCACGAATTAGGGCGAGAGGCGATCTAGTCGTCGTGGTCAGATACACAGTACCACCACCATCCACTCACTCACTCAAAAGATAACCCCATGGTCGCCACCTACATCTGCTACAAAAAACTCCGGTGCGCCCGTCACAGAGAACAGGAGACCACCACAAAGAGCTCGAGAGAAAAAAAGCAGTAAAACATTGAGAGACACAAGGCACAAGGACTTACCGATTTGTATCTGACTGCCGTACCAAGCGAACGATCCACAGCTGTTACTTGTGGCCAGTACAGCAGCCGCTACGTCTCTGCCGCTGGATGCGAGGAGGAAGAAACAACAACCAGAAGGCCAAAGAAAAGAAAAAAGAAAAAAACACAAACTGCCAGAAACTCCCTCACAGGATTGCCACAGCAAGACAACCAAGTATGAGAGAAGAAATAAGGTTTCCCCCGCCTCTTGCGCCTGCTTCTCCTCTCGCTCCTCTTCTGCCTGCCTGCCTGCCTGCCTACTTGCCTTTCAGATTCGCGATGCGATTCCTTAAACTCTTCTGTATGCTCCTGAGGGGTTGCGTGCAGAGAGCAGATTTCGCCAGAAGAAGACAGGTACGCAACGAGGAAGACGACGACGGACTTTGTGGTACACTCTCTGTCTCCCTGGCCATTTCTGGAATACGTACATTTGTTTTAAAAATACGTATAAAATACATACATACATACATACATACATAATATACAAGCTTTGAGAGGTTCTCTCTTCTTGGAAATTGGAACCGGAGGGTAAGATTCGGGTATATGTATTCCCTTGATTGGCAGTTCTCAAATATCAAAGAAGTGGTTCCTACCCCTCGACTTGCGGTTCTCAAAAATCATAGAACTGGTTTTGGTGGTTTTGTGCAGTTCTTGCTTTCCAAAGAGAACCTTGGGTCTCTTGTTCTGACACTTCAAATTTATTTGGAGGTTCTCTAGGTGTGAGTTTTTTTTTAAATAAAAAAATAAATTTATTTAATTTTTAAAATAATAATAAATATTATTTATTAAATCAATTGGTTTCGATTTTGACACTTTCTTTTTCAAATTCAAGAATTTTAGAGTCTGGTTTCGAAATTGAGTCAAGTTCCATGTACATGTTATACATTTCTCAAATGCTAAAAATTATATAGGTACAAATTTTTAGAACAAATTGAAACAATGCTTTCATATAGGTATGAAGTTCAACAATTAATTAAAATTAACATTTAACTATATAAAAATTTCAACTTATTTGCCAACTTTTTCAAAAAATATAAACATGCCCACCTTTTCTTTTAAAACTTGACTTTGCATTCAAGAATTTTTTTTTTAATAAAATTTCCCGATTTTGAAAAGACTAGTTTTTTGGTCCAATTCTTGTGTTGATTTCAACAAAAGGATGCCAACTCGAGTCTAGGATACAAGAACTTAAACCCTAGATTTAATAAAGATTGCAAACTAGGTACATGTCAACAATGCTAGATATAGTATTGGGTGGTGATCTTGTGTCTTATTATTTATTTTCAAAGTGTATGTAAATTCAAAAGGCACCAAACGGGTTGTAACCATTGTTCTAAAATTATTTTTAATTTTTTTCAAGAATTGCAACTCTAGGGCTTATTATAATATCCCATTCTTAATTCCCATTTACATGGTAGAGGAAAGGCGGTGAGATAGTTAGGCTCAGAAGAGATAAGTTCCAATGACATCAACCGACAAACATCATATTTTTATTTTTTTTATTATATAGATTTTGTCTATGTGTGTGTATTGCATTCATACTCTTCAAATGATTGATATATCACATGGTAGTTTTTTTTTTTTTTTTTTTTAATTTTATAATTTCACCAAAGTGGTGATTTTTTTTTTGCTGAAAAATAACATTCCACATTAAAAAAAACATGTTTTTCCAAGTTTTTTCCCAAAAATATTATCCTTTTGGAAATAGAGTAAATAAATTCCGCCACAACCTCATTTGAAGGTAGTGATTGATTCTCCAAATTTGCCAAATGACTTTTTTAGTTTCACAACAACAATAAATTGTTTGCCTATTCCAAAATAAAAAGGAAGTTGACAAGGAAAAACTAAAATTATCCATCCACTTTAAAGGAGAAAGAGCTGCAAGGCAAAGGAAAAAAAAAACCCCCAATTCATCAATTCCCAAAAAAGAGAAAAAAAATTGGAAGCCAAAAAAGAAAAAAAAGAAATGTTCAAAAAATTGTTGCAAAGGAGAAAAACTTGGAGAAGCAAAATTAATTAAATAAATAAATATAAAATTGTCCACCTCTTGCAAAGGATGAAAAAGTTGGAAGGAAAAAAACAAATTGTTCACCAAACTTTTTTCCAAGGAAGTTTTCAAGAAGGTTTTTAGAGGAGAAAATGCAAGTTCATACACAACATAGTAGATTAGGTTTGAAAAGCACAAGCAAAACGCCTCTATCTTAATTTTGTAAATTAATTGTGCCTAACATGAGCAAGAACCTCTTCCCCATTTTGCAATGCAACAAGGTATTGAGCTGAATACAACATAAACTCAAAAGAGTGTCAAGTCTTGTGAGAATTACTAGAACTTCACAAAACATTTTAACTCATTTAAAACATTAATGTCAAATTATGCCAATATCATCATCTACACAGATCTTTGCCCCCAACACCCGCATTGATGGGGGAATGGATTGAAGAAGATCCATTTAATCCTTCAACTTGTTATGAATGCAAGCAATATCACAAGTCCCACCCACCAGGTAAGCAGCTTGTTGCTAACTTGCAACCATGATGAGATGCCACAAGATCTATCAAGCATTTTGAAGGACTAGGTATATTCCAAAAACCACAATACAACAATACATTCAAGCATTGTGTGAATGTGAGTGAATAAATAGATACCCCACTCTCTTTTAGAATTAGCGCAAAGCCAAAAAGGTGACAACCAACTTTAGGAATAGAAATTCCATGTAACCAATGAGATGACTTAATATGACCCAAGAGGACCCAATTGAAAACTTTTGGGAGGAGGTGAGGAGGAGGGGTTTCAGATTTTTTTGGATTTTGGTGTTCTCACCATGTTCACAATGGTTCCCAACAACTCTCCCCATGTGTTCACCAAGCTATTCCTAATAGCACCACACTTTATCCCATATCCTTTGCCCAAAATTCTAACCTTCAAGTTTTATACATAGACCAAAGGGAACCACTATACGATCTTTTGTTTTGGGTTGCACCAGTCTCTCAACCATGATAAAAATGCAAAATTCTTTCTCACAACCTAAGCTTGCCAGCAACAATTCACATTAGAACCAGAAAGAAGAGTTTCTCTTTGAATTTCATGTGCATTTTGTCACAAAGTCCCAAAAACAAACTTGACCAAACACCAAAACTCAACATGAGATTGTTGTGATTAACATCTAATGTGATTGTGGAGGGTCATACAGAGGAAAGCTGCCTGTCTACACACCTATGGAGGTGCTAAAAAGAGTTTGGTCTTACCTGAGGCAAATCTTGAGGCATGCAACCCTCCTCTGCCTGACAGTGATAGACTAAGCAAGCATGGATCTGTAATGTTTGATCATTTTTACAACTTCTCCATTGTCAGCTAAATGATCAAATGACCCTGAGGTGCTTACCAAACCAAAGACAAAATAGTTTTCTTCATTAGGGAGGACCAACTGTCCTGTTGATTGTTATGAGCTTTAAACCAAAAATGAAGAGAAAATAAACTCAGGACTGATTTGTCAAGTGAGAAAATTTGCTGGGTATAGCAAATAGAAGAGAACTCCAGTGGGAGCATATGATATAGTTATTGAAGTAAATTCCAATACGGACCTGTCTTTGTGCTAGTACGAAGTTGCCTCCTGTGTGCTACCTATAAAAGCATTCCCTCTCCCATTTGTTCATCATTCCATTGAAGTGAAAGCAGATTTGAACAGAGATGTTCTGATCTTGACTCCAGTGCTGCTTGCAACCGCAGCTGCATATCTGCAGCACAAGAGGAACTTTATTTACCTCCAAAATGTAAATCAAGGCACTCTCAATGAGCATCAACCAGGGACGTAAAGCTGGATGGCAACCCACATAAATTTCAAGAAAGCATGACAGACAATGACAATGCCCAAAGATGGGAAAACATGGACAGATACATCAATGCAACTGAAACCAGAAATATCTATGGAAGCAACAACAAACTGATATATTAATGAATATGGCTTCAGTCCCACTCTGGAACAAACAAGCTAGAAAGACCAGGAGTGATGCTAGCAGATGCAAAAACAACTTCAAAAACTTACGCAGTGTCCAACACAAGCCCATGAGTGACAACCCCACTTATTGCCTCCAAGCTCTGTGCTACCTCAACTACACATGACACAGGCCAGCCATGAGTATGAGTCAATAAGAGTTAGCCAGACCAAGGATCTGGATCCTAGCTCTATTTCTATGGATAAGTCAGAAGCTACTCTGCCTAACGTCTCTCTTGAAACTCTGAAAGCTTCCCCGTCAAGAGTTGCTCAGAGCCCACATCTGCAACTGCACTTCAAACCCTTGACAATCAGGGAATATGGATAGAAAAGCTCCATCCCAGATTCCAGTTTCTTCCAGGAAGACCAGAAATCTGCAACCACTGCCCTCAGGCACCATGCAGCTTCTTTAAGCATTCAAGACTCCTTAGGACCATCTACCTCTGAAATTCTGTTTCACAAAAAACACATATCGAAGAGTGCTAGCCACCTGCATTTGCTATAGGGGTCGTAAAAATCACATCCAATACAAAGTGACCTTCAGCTGTCACAAGGGGAAAATCCCCTCCCATTGGACCTGCTTCTCCATGACTTGGTCTCCTCCACACCTGAGTAAGGAATAAAACAACTGCAGGATCAGCAGGATCTTCAATGAATCAAAAGTGCCTAAAAAATTACTTCATGCATTTTGGTGTGCAAGAACTAGAAGAAATGACTGGGACCAAGGACTACTAGTTCTGGCAGGTTCTAATAGTTACAACATCTAATGGACATGTGAATTATGGCTAGGACAGCAGTCATTTCCATTTGTCAAATTCAATATAGATCCAGAATCAATCACAGGAGCGGGATCTACCTCTGCATCACCTAAAAAAAGGTCATCAATCTCCTCTGCCACATCCAGCCAGTCTTCCTGCACACACATGAAAACAACAAAGAAGCAAAACTTTTGCAGTATTCCCAACGGAAATAGTTACGCTCCTATGAAGCTTTGTCAGAAACAAAGTTAGATGTAACCACTCAATAATGCATCATGGCTGTTCTGCAAAAGATACTCCTGACCCTCTTTTGAAATCATGCAGGATGGCTATGAAATTTTTGTGCCGTAATCATGCTCACTTGATTGGCCGACTCAAGGACAATTACATGGTGAAAGAGGGACCTGCTCAATGAGGACAGGCACTGCATCCTTCAGCTGCCCAACAAATTTGCTCTCCTCAATTATGAATACCATCTGCTTTGCTGCTTTTGCTATTGCCTGTCCAATGTCCAAATTGTGTCAGTCATCACCCCCGAGCCCATCCATGACACAAAAGTGATCCTCAACTTTAGAACATATTTCTATCACCTCTATGGTGGAAGCATTCTGAAGAAGACCAGTAGCATGAAAAAATCCATCCAATTTTTTTGCAGAAGGCCACTGAACCAATCAATAAGTTCATAGATAGTGTCCAGTAACGGCCTTGTGTCCAAGCATCACCATGGCTGAAACTGCCTCAGTTATGATGCCATCTATATCTGTTGCAATGTCCTTCAATATGGCAATCACCTAGTGTTTCTAATTTCTGACAAGATTACTTTGCTCATGACTTACTGCTACAAGGGGAAACAGAGCTCCATCACTTTCTGAAGAATAGCATACTACAAGGGTTTTCAAAGGAATGGAGGCCCAAGCACACCTTACTTTCTCCTTGAGAATGGACTCACGGCCTGCTACCCCCTTGCGCCCAACAATTGCAAAAAGTGTGCCTTCTTGAACTGCATCCGCATCATCAAAAGCAAAATCAAGCTGCTTCAACACCCCCAATTCCAAACCCCGAAGAAGGATATTGAGAACTCAAAACAAACAATCTCCATTCGATGGAAATGGTAACAGCCTAAATTGCACTCTGCAAGACTTCTGGGAGTTGGAACAATTAAGCTGCTTCAAGGCTTTTCCTATACAGGTGGCTGCTCAAGAATTATGCGAATCTTGTGGACGGATACAAACAAAACAGTATCAGGAAATTGCTGGGCTTGAAACAAGCTCTGAAGTGAAATGCAACTTCATGTACCTGTGGATAATCTTGAAAAGTTGCAAGTGGGACACCTGCCTTAGCTGCTTCAACAGCACTCATACTCGTCCTGTAACCAATCACACAACCCATGTTAACCATCCTGCACTGCCTTGAAGGTTCCTTTGCCAAGCAATCAGAGAAACATTGCCCCACAGAAGAGAAAGAATCGGCTTCCAGGGTACAGTCAACAGCAAAGAAGGCACAACTTCCAACAAGGTGAGCAAAGACGAGTTTTTTTTTCCCCCAAAGTTAACAGAGTCATTCCTAAGAAGCGATTTTGTTTAGCAGAAAGCAGAAAGCTCACATGGGCACACCCACAATCTCCCGAAGAGACCCATCTTTGAGCTTCTCGCCCATGTAGCGAATAGCCATACTAGATGCGAGCCCTGTTCCTAATCCTACTGCCATTCCGCTCCTCACGAAGTAATCCACCTGCGAGAAAACCCTAATCAGCTCCACGCAGCGCACGACGTATTCCAGCATCTAACGGAATGCCAAGGCACACTTTCTGTCACTCTCTACGCAATAATACTCCACAAAGCATGTGAATCACACAGACCACTTGTTTTGCAGCCTCCTCCAGCTGCGGTTTGAGCGAAGCTTGCACACACAACGGTCTCGAGATTGTCATCCTCAACTTCCCACCAGGTGATGATGAGGTTGATATCCTTCTTGTGCCGCCGCGACTCTCCTCGCCCTCTCGTCGAAGAAAAGACGAGAAAGGACAATGGGGCTTGCACGACGAACGCTGACAAATTCTGGAGCGGTTTCCTGAAATCGATGCATGGCTCGACACTGAATTATCAGCACGGAAACGGGGAGAACGGGCTTGCGGCAAGAGGAGAGGAGTGACTGGCGGGACTATGGAGGAGAAGGAGAGGGTCTGTTGTGCCGATGCCATCGCTGCTGTGACTATGCGTGTCTTGACACTATCAAACCCTAAATCTGCGACAAGAGACTGTCGTGTGCACACAGATGAGGCCTCTTCTTCTTTCCGCCTCGTCTCTTCCGTTTCGCGCAAAGTGCAATCTGATTCAATCACGCAAAGTAATTTGCACACTGCGTAACACGGACGGACGTAATTCAAGCTTTTCCTAAGCAGGATTCTTCCAAGAATATATCATTACTGCAAAACAAAAGCAGAAATACTTCCAGCAGATTGCATCACCTGATCTGAAATCCGCTTTTTCGAATGTCATGAATCACATTGGCCGTTGCTGAGGCGTGGATGGAATCACAAATAAAGGAAAGACGACGACAATGCTGCGTGTTAGCTGCTAGCTCCAGCAGGGCCGTGACTGAGAAGCCAACACACAAAGATGATGGCAAATTTTGCTCAACGCCTCATGCTCAACAGCCAAGCCAACACACAAAGATGATGGCAAATTTTGCTCAACGCCTCATGCTCAACAGCCACCGCTTCCGCATTTCAGAGAGGACTTGCTGTGAAATTCAGTGAAATAATATCTATATTACTGGAATGGAAATCGCAAGTCCATTATTGTTGAGCATTGCAACTTTCCTCCACATTGCATTGCGTCGCATCCTCTTTGCTTTTGCTGAAATTGAGTAAGTACCTCTCAAGAACCAAACAAACCAGCAACAACACACAATACTGTTGTTGCTGCAGCATTTCTCAGAGCTTGTAACAAGCTTTCCAACTCTGTCGTGTCCGTTTCCAGACACTGGATCTTGTGATTATTACTACACAAATCTTCAAACCTTCTTGATGTACTTGCAAAGAGTCACTTCTCTAGTGCATATCACCAATGCTTGACAAGATCACCTGTACAACAACAACAACAAAAACCTGCAAGGTCCAAAGCTTGATAGATTCCTCATGATAAAAAACAAACGCCAACAATTTGCAAGCTCCAAAGCTTGGTACATCCCTCACCTCAAACAACAAAACTCTGCAGAATATCCCTATCAGATTGCACATAATGAAAGCCTCTGGTACAGTCTGAAAGCTAGACAAAGAAGCTTGAAATTGCTTGCAAGATCCCGGGATTGGAATATCGAGTCCTTGCAAACAGACCGTTGCTAGACTTCCTTGTGCAACTTCAAAAAGGCTTCTGTGTCTTCTATTGATGCCACGATTCTCCTGCTCAGAACCTGTGACCCTTACTTCAGTAAATCCTTGCCTGTGAATAACGAAAAATCTACCCAAAAAACTGAAGAATTCGGAGTGAGGCATGGACGAGCAACAGAGTGACACAGAGAGCAATTGTGCTTCACCTTCTTCACTGCAGCATGAGCTGTGTTTTGGTACACTGTGAAAGATGTTTTGGTGCAATACATGAGGTGGATTGCCATACGAATCTATGGATTGCTTGCTGGATCATGAACTTCAAAAATTTGTTTGAGATTGGAAAAAAATATAGTAGGAAATTGTGAGTAAGTAATGCGCATACAGCTTCTTTCCAGAACTTTGCTGAGAGATAGGCTGCTGGCCTGCTGCTGCAACAAACAAAAACCTGTGTCATCCTGCAAAATCACGGAGGCGATGACTTGCCTCAGACTTTCTCATTTTAGCCTAGCACAGGAGTGACAAAAAGGCAAGCGTTCACTAAGAAAAAACACAAATCAAAGGGAAAGACTCCATACCTTCATGCCATTTTCTAGACCATGTTATATGACATAATCTTTTGGTGATAATTATGCGCACTCGTAATGGTGACCGAAATGTACCATGGAATGGTCAAGAAAACACAAATCAAAGGCACAATTCCATACCTTTGTGTCATTCTGGACCCATGTTATATGCCATAATCTTCCGGTGCTGTGCATACATACTTGTAATGGTGACCAAAATGTACTATGGAATGGTCAAGAAAAACACATGTCAAAGGGAAGACTCCATACTCCATACATTCATGTCATTTTTCTTGACCACATTATGTGACATAATCTTCCGGTAATGATCGTACACACTTGTAATGTGGACCAAAACTGTACTGTTAACATGGTCAACAAACACATATCAAAGGGAATCATACATGCTTGTTAATGGTGATCATAATGTACTATGGAATGCTCAAGAAAACACATATTGAAGGGAAAACTCCATACTCCATACATTCATGTCATTTTCTTGACCACATTATATGATGTAATCTTTCAATGATGATCATACACACTTGTAATTGTGACCAAAATGTACTATGGAATGGTCAAGAAAAGACATATCAATGGGAAAGACTCCATACTCCATACATTCATGTCATTTTCTTGACCACATTATATGACATGATCTTTTGATGATGATCATACACACTCGTAATTGTGACCAAAATGTACTATGGTATGGTTAAGCACCTATCCATCATTATGTTGAGCAAGGCACCAAGCAAGTCCGAGTAGGGTGAGCTAGGTGACGCACCCAACCTAATGGGCAAGTAGGGCAACAACACATTCCATGACATTATGGTTTGGCCTGTAGGAGATTCAATGATATTAAAAGAAAATCCTACTCAATGGACACATATTGAATCATTATTATTATGAATGTATGGTCATCACTTGAAGATTATGTCATATGATGTGCTCAAGAAAGTGACATAATTTGCCACCCCAGACCTTAATGTGTTTGCCAAACATTTTTCTAAAAAATTCATTGAATTTGTTGGTATGTGAGAGACCTTAAATGACATGGAATGGTCCCTCGGCCTTGCCCACTTTGTTGAGTGTGTTGCCTAGCTTGCCCTAACAAGATTGCTTAGCACATTACACAACATAATGGGGAGGGTCTCGACCATTCGATACTACATAAGCACTAGCACATGGCATTTTTCTTTCTTTTTTGTGTGTATTACTGGTGTCTTAATTGTTATGTTCTTGAGTGACTTGTGTTTTCATGCTTTTATGTGTCATGTACTTCTCATGGATGGGTTTCCATCCTTGCTTTTTTATATACATGATAGAGTACCTTCCACAATAGTTCTTCTTTAGAATCTTTACCTTTAGCTCTTGAATTTGTTGATAATTGCCACATTTCCATTTTTCTTATTCTTTTTTCATGTCATGACTCACCTTGTGCTCGATCAAATTCAATGTGTTTCATGTGTGTGGCCTTTGAAATACCCACTAGGTGTATTGCATGTTATGTAGGATGAACCAACTCATGAAAAAGTTTAGTTGTAACATGCGGAGTCTTGCATCATGTATGTTCCAAGGCTACATAATGAAAAAGCTTTTGAGATTTGTGATATACTTGCAAGACTTATGTCTTATATCACTTCATGGAGTGTTGGATGTGAAAAAGGAATAGGGTGTTGTGGAAGAAGTGTTTAAGGAAGTTGCAAAAAGATTTGATCTAGAGCATGATGTATAAGATTTAGTTCATCATTATGTCCTAATTAACATGAATGTTTTTATTAATTGGTTCAAGTAATAGCAACATCCCTTTCATAGTTGCAAGCAACCTTTTGAATGGTAATTATGATTAAATCCATGTTGTGTGATAGGTGAATATAAATCTTCAAACAAAACTTTCCCTTTAAAATGCAAACTTCCATTAGACATACATCATTAAACTATTATATGATTGTTGTTATGAATTTTTTTTTAAAATCCACTTGTGAAATCATGTTATAAGTTAGTGCAAGAGAATTTGCATTTCAATATTGGATTTATAACTTTCCACGTGAATATCTATGTATTTTTTTCTTCCTAACTTGGTTTTGTAGTAAATATGAAAAGAAAGAAATAGTTCAAAAGGTTGAGAATGGGAGGAAAAGTCATTTTCCATGTGCTTGCAACTTGGCACAATGTTACAACCATCAATGTGATAATAAACATGTGGAAGATGATGACATTGTTGTGTTGAACATCCCCCACCATCAAGAATAGTTTTGAGGAATCTAAAATTCAAGTAATGGGTTAAAATGGGTTAAATGACCTAAAGATGTATGAATGTAATTAGGTCACGAACCATGAGCTAAGGGATAAAACTAGGTTCATAGATTAGTGTTATTTAATCTATCATCATATGTTGCATTCATCTACATTGATCAAATTTTTAATCCACATTCATCCATATTGATCCTTCACTATTTGACCATGTGCACATCTTAGAAATGATCTAAAAGGATAAGGAAATATTTCAAATACAAATTCAAAAGCTTTTGAAAAATAACTCCAGAAGGAAATTCATTCATTTTCACATGGACCTTTATGCAATTGTCAAATAACTGATATAATGGAATAAAAAGAAAAAATTCACTAAAATAGGACTATGCAATCCTATTGGAAAAATGGTAATATGGCTTGGATGGTAGATTACCAAAACCCACCATTTAGTATTGCTTGGCAAAACTTTCAAGCCTTTCATGCATACTACCAAACTCAATGATAGAAAAGAATAAGAAATCAAAGCAAACAAAGCCAATTAAGGTCATTTGCATCCTTTGGATTTTATAGTACCACCAATAAGAACCACCTAATCAAGGCAACTATCACCTCTATGGATGAAATAATGAATGTCACATCCTTCTACATCAATTGTGCCCATGTTTTGTGGATGTAGTACCTAACACCATATTAAATTACAATGACAAGTAATCAGAATTGGTATATGGTGGATTTTTTGAAATCCTTCTTATGGTAGTCCACAAACCATTTCCATTTCACAAACAATTTCAAAAACAACTACCTCATTTTTAAGCCTAACTACTTTATTTCTTTTTTATTAACTACTTCCTTTTCCTATTAACTTTCTTACTAACTATTTCCCACCTTTTGTAATGACCACTTCCATTTTATACATACATTTTTTTTCCACATGCATTAAATTAAAATGTGTTTTTTCATTCCATGAAATCTAATATATTAATTCAGCAAGTCTATCAGTTAGTCAGTCAGTCAGTTTGTGACAGTGACTCCGGACGGGATGTGTTAGTTACTAACTTTTTTTCAACCCCACCCATACAATTGAAACTGCAAGTAGGTGGGAGATTGCTAATAGCAACCCACTTGGACCAATCAAAAGTTTTGACTTTGTTTATTAGACTGTTCCAGGGCTCCTCCATGGCTCTCAAAGTTGTCGATTGTTTGAGGGTACCAGCAGTCTCCTTGTGGATTCACTGAATTTGACTGATGAACAACATCCAAGATTTCCAGTGCAAGGTCACCTACTGAGCGTTGATGGAGATGCTCTTATTACCACATGGCCCTCACTTGATTTTTGGCACCTCTGCCTTACCCTTAATGATTTGTCTTGTGACCAACTTTTATTACTTTGCAATTTTCTTTTCAAAGGAAAACTTTAAAAGGTGGTTTTTGAATGTAAAATGTGAGTTTTCAGTAATAATTCAAAATTTTTTTGTGGAATAAAAATTGTATCCATGCATTATGCACGGGGTTCACACTAGTGTGTATTAATTTAAATCAAATTTGACATTGGCATAAATAATGTTGAATTATTGAAAAGCGTGTGAAAACACAATAATAAAATAAAATAGTTGATCGTCCCTTGTAGTGCAATTTTCTTTAATTCTTATTTGAATTGTGCCAAAACACAAAAATATGCAAACATATTCCACATTTTTTTTTTTCACAATAATTGTCTACCAACGTACAAAACCAAAAAGCAATGGGAATTTTTTTTAACAAAAACATTCCCCTTCAGCTTAAATCAAGTGGGTACTCCCCCTCCTTCCCTCCTACAATTGTGATGACAATCCTATCCAAACCCTAGCTAAACTAATTGGTGTCATACGCTACATTAATGTAGGTAATGTAAAAGGTTGTAAGTTTCACCTAATGTTGATAGTTTTATAATTATTGGGCTACCCTTTAAATGAGCTTAATTGAAATTTAATCTTTAATACTTTTGAAGTGGAAACCTTCATTTTCCAATTACAAAATATATGGGTGGGGTTGCAAAATGAAATTAATAGCAAGAAAGATCTATATAAATGATTTAATCTAATTCATAGTTTGCCATAAAAGAAACCCATCATATGTTAATAATTAAGTTCATACTTTATCCTATTGTAACAAATGATGAATTTCATTCCAACTTCATGTTAGTTCGTAGATAAAAAGATTAAATTTCGCATCACAAAATATCATTTTAGCAAAGATGAAATACAAATGTTTGCATGGAACATGCTTACCTTTCTTTCAAATAAAAGATGATGTAACATAAAAACAAAATCAAAACAAGTGTAAGCAAGGTAACATCCCACTATGACATCATAAACATTATCATGTAGCATGGAACCAATAGTTGAAATTGTGTACACACATCCAATCCTAGGTGGAGGAACATCAATGTGATGCAAAATCAATGCATCCATTAGGCTCACTAACTCCCATCTATAGTCATGAAGTTCATTTAGTTCATTACATCAAACTGACCTCCCATCCCATTTTAATGGGGCTTGCCAAGCTTCTTGGAGGTTTTTGGTATTGATCATCACCTTCACTAGATTCCATGCTACAAAAAAAATCTCTACATGTAGGAATGAATATCTTAGTAAACAAAACCCCACTTCTTCAAAACTCACAATTTCACCAAAATTATGAACTTTGTGTTTGACATCAACAGCTAAACAATGGGTGAGGATGGATGTTTGTAAAAAAGAATGTTCAATTGCACCTTCCACACATTTATGGATGTATTTTGTACACTGTCATTCTGATATTTTGATTTCACACAAGCTTTTGGTTAAAATAAATTTGAGGCTTGGGTTTCATTCCTCCCCTTTATAATGAGCACCTTATAAATCTTCCCAAAAAGTACTTGCGTTGCAATAGTACATTTCACCTTAGATCTTAGTTTTGTGCGCTCAATATGCCATTTCATTTAAATGAATTTTGTTTCCAACCTCTTGTGATGTAAATGGAACTCTCTTGTAGTATTAGACATGATTTAATTTAGACAAATGGATGCCATGAATTTTCAAATTGAACATTATTTGATCCCATGTTTGTAGTAGACTTGCATTAAGAAGATGATCATGGAGGCACAACATATTGTGAAGGACCAAAAATCATTGGTGGACAATGGCACTTGAAACAAAAATATTATCTTTATCACTAAAATGTGAATATCTAACAAACCCAAGTGGAGTTCCAATTGAATCTTTCTTTCCCTTCAAGCCTTGCAATTATATATTTTAAAGGGAAGAAGAGGATGCAAGGTGATTGAAAGCCTTTGCCACTTTGCAAAGATCCTCCAATTGATTTGTTGTTCACAAATGCAATTCATTGTTGTTTGGACCACATCCCTTAACTTCTTCCCATGAGGTAATCCCAATACCTTGATTGTTAAACAAGTGTTCAAATGAAGTCATTACTTGTTGCATCATAGATATAACCAATTTTTATGTCAAATCACGTTGACCATGCATAATTCACAATACCAAATTGTGAGTTAACATGTGGCATCATCATGTCTAGGTCCATGCTCTACATTAAAAAATTACTTGAATTATATTTGTAGATTAATATAGTTTGACACAATATTTCAACCATAAGAACACATGTAACAAAATATTTAAATAATTATAAAGTGTTTTACTGTACCACGCCCGCTCACACGCCGAACAACAACACATACAAAAGTTAACAAGAATCCTTCATCATCAAAATTATCATTTTTGT
>Ga0116231_10006287_pt1 | contig 22773 bp, 17 predicted proteins | sample S1TSphgellanicum_2_FD_89695 | JGI IMG/M metagenome (GOLD analysis project Ga0116231, IMG submission 89695) | Host-associated microbial communities from peat moss isolated from Minnesota, USA - S1T2_Fd - Sphagnum magellanicum MG | ecosystem: Host-associated > Plants > Peat moss > Unclassified...
AAAAAAAACCCAAGTAAATTGATAACCAGGGGTATTACTTTGACAATGAAATTGTTAACTCATGAGTCTAAATTTTTCAAAAAGATTGATACCTTATGTGATCCAAATTTTTAAATAGTATTACTATTTACTAATTTTCCCCTCAAAATCACTTCTTTTTCAATTTTTCAATTTTTAATTTCACTTTTCTGCGAAATTTTTCCAATAAATAAAAGGGTTGGCTCATACTTACATTAAAACGCTGACAATGTTTTTGTGTTATCGATGTGGGCCAAGATGAAGCTGTCCGTGGAGATATATTTGGATAAATTTGACCCACTTTTTATGGTCACACCATAAGGAGTGTTTTGTGTAAACAAGGGGGAGACTGATCCTAACAGGGTGAATTTGAAGCAAAATAAAACAAAAAGTCTAGCTAACAGGCAGGGCAACAAATACACCAAAAAGGTATACATACACACACGGCACCAGCAGATAAGAGTGCAAGAGAGACCCCCCCCCCAAGATTTTGATATTAATATCAGCAACAAACTTAACATATATTCTCCACAATGCTTGAAGACATACAAGAATGTATGCGTGCACTCATTGCACAGCATGGTAGTGTTTTGGCTGCTTTGGCGGCCCTTCGATAGCACCTAGAAGCTCAGTAGAATGATGAGCAAACTGACTTTTTGGAAAATCCTGTTCCACATATTGATGTTCCAGCAGAATTCAATCAAGACACGTCAGAATCCGCACATGAACGTCGCAATTACCTATAGAGAGAACGACATGCCAAGCAACGTACAAAGTCGGTCGGGCCATCTAAAATGTCGCAAGAGCAAAGTAATTGTCTATGTCAAGAACAACGAACCGTACAATAAGCGGCAGCACGTGCACAACCTTTTCTTGGCAATGACTCATTACAATTATTTGGAGACAAATACGCGTCAACCTCGGGACGATGGGATTGTGGAAAAATGGACAAAATATGTGGATTCTACAACGCAAAAATGTGGATCAAAGAACAATTGGCAAAGTCGAGCTACAACAACCCATAATTTTCTCTATGTTGCGAGAATGGCAAAGTTCTATTGCCGAGTCTTCCTGTAACAGCACAAGAGCTGGAAGTTCTTTTAACTAGCAAAGAAAGCAATGCCGTTAAATTTCGAGATCAGATTCGCATGTTCAATTCAGTGTTGGCATTCACTTCACTCGGTGCCAAAGTTGATGAATCGGTAACAAGAGGCACTAGACCGTACTCTTTTCGCATTCAAGGTGACCTTTATCACAAAATCGAATCCTTATGTCCTGCCGAAGGACAATGTCCACAATTTGCACAGTTGTACATTCATGATACGAAATGCGAACATCAAAATCGCCATGCTGTTATGCCATCGTTTGATCCAACAACGTTGGATCAGTTGTTGACCATGATGTACAATATCAATCCCTATGTCAAAATGTTCAAAATGGCAAGGGATATGATGGTAATAAAAGGTGTTCCCATGGATCTGAAATTGCGTCTCATTGCCTCTCGAACAAAGGATGCCCGTCGATATAATGTGCCAACGGTCGATGAAGTCACTACATTAATGGTAGGAGATGGTTATGAGGCTGTAAACAGACGTGACGTTGTCGTTGCTTAGCAAGCTGACCCGTTTCAGCGCATTTTCGAACTACATGTGGGATACATGGCTTTACATTATCCGTTGTTATTTCCTTATGGTGAGGATGGATGGCATCCGAATATTTTGCTCAATGGTGTTATTGCTGATGCAAATTTGGATGAAGACCATGTGAAAGAAGCTGAACTTCAAAGAAAGCATTGCAATGTGACAATGGCTGAATTTTACTGTTATCGACTTCAACATTGAGACACTGATGGCATTGCGTTGCTTCGGAGTGATCGATTGAGGCATCAATACATTGTGGACACTTATGTGACTATCGAACAAAGTCGCTTGTAGTATTTACGTCTGAATAAAAAAAAACTTCGTGCAGATCTTTATCAAGGCCTTCAAGACACCATGGCTGCATGTGACAATAACGTTGTTACCATTGGATAGAGGATCATTTTGCCATCTTCTTTCACAGTAGGTCCACGACACATGGTTCAAAATTATCAAGATGCCATGGCAATATGTAGATGGGCCCGTTGCCCAGATGCGTTTGTTACATTCACTTGCAATCCCCAATGGCTTAAAATCAAAAGAGTGTTGCTGCTCAAACAACAACCTCAGGATTGATCGAATTTGGTAACCCGAGTGTTCAAAATCAAGTTGAAGGAGTTGATCAATGACATTCACAAGAAGCATATTCTGGGACGCACGATTGCGAGAATCTATGTCATTGAATTTCAAAAGCGTGGGCTGCTGCATGCACACATTCTCATCTTCTTTACCGAATACTGCAAGCCACACACGGTTGAGGATGTAGACTGCATGATTAGTGTTGAACTTCCAAATTCATAAACAAACAAGTTGACACACGAAACGGTTGCCAAATGCATGATGCATGGTCCATGTGGAGTTACGTTTTCAAATGCCCCGTGCATGGAAGAAATCAAATGCAAAAAAAAATATCCACGCAAGTTCCAATCCGAGACGGTGATGGATGTAAACGGATATCCTATTTATTGGCGCATAAATATGAGGCACACACTTTTGGTTCATGGCATTGAAATGGACAATCGTTGGGTGGTACTGCACAATGTTTATTTATCAACCAAGTACGATGCACACATCAACGTTGAGGTCTGCAACAACATTCGTGCAATCAAGTATCTATTCAAGTACGTATATAAGGACATGATCGTGCAACTGTTGAGATCTCACACCTGAGTGATAATGCCACTGAAGGGAATGTGGTCGAAACTGATGAAATTAAAAAATATCTCAACTGTCGTTATGTATCTGCATCGAAAGCAGCGTGGTGCATCTTCAAGTTTGATATGCACAAACAGTTTCCTACTGTTGAGCGTTTGCAATACCATTTGCCCAATCAACAAATGGTGATGTTTGACGATGACGATGACGTGCAGGAAATGGCAACCCGGTCAGCCATTTCCAGAACGATGCTCACAGAATGGTTCAAAACAAACCAAGAATTGAAAGTTGCACGAAGCCTTACATTCAATCACTTCCCTCAGCAATGGGTGTGGAATCGGAAGTTGAAGCGATGGACAATGTGCAAGAGAGGCTTTGCCATTGGTCACATGTATTATGCACACTCGACATCAGGTGAATGTTATTATTTGTGAATGCTATTGAACTGCGTCAAAGGTGCCACATCCTACAAGCATTTGCGGACATTGGATGGCATAGAGCACGACACATTCAAAGATGCATGCACTGCAATGGGTTTGCTTGCAGATGACAATGAATGGCATCAAGCCTTGGAAGAAGCCGGTGTTTAGGCCTCAGGATGATAGCTACGTGACATGTTTGCCTCGATGTTGATGTTTTGTGAAGTCACGAATCCCAGACAACTATGGGATGCACATTGGGAGTCTTTGAGCGATGACATTGAAGCAATGACACGCTACGAGCGTGATGATCCAACTATTACCTTTTCTGAGGATGCACTAAAGGATCGTGCATTGTATGAGATCGTTCAGGATCTCATGCGTAACAGACACCACCTGGAAGATTTTCCAACGCTTCCCAAATCTAATTACATCCCTTCTGTTCATGGAGGAAACCAATTAGTCCAAGAAGAGCTAGCTTATGATCAACATTCATTGACCACAGATGTAAACAATGCAGAAGATAGGCTCAATGATGATCAGCGCAACGCATACGAAACTATTTTGAATGCCACGACAAACAAAGAGGGCAAACTGTTCTTTGTGTATGGTAGTGGTGGAACTAGCAAAACATTTGTTTGGACAACACTTTTGTCCCATCTACGAGGGGAAGGCAAAATCGTGCTTGTTGTTGCCTCATCAGGAATTGCATCTTTGTTACTTCTGGGCGGCAGATTCGCCCATTCAAGATTCAAGATTTTGATTAATCTGCACGATGAGTCAACTTGCAACATCACACAACAGATGAAAGTGGCCGAGTTGGTGCGTAAAGTTGATCTGATCATTTGGGGTGAGGCATCGATGATGCATCGTTGAGCTTTCAAAGCTGTTGATCGGACCCTGCGTGATTTGATGCAATTGGATGATGCACAAGCAACCAAAAAAATCTTTGGTGGGAAAACTGTGGTCCTTGGTGGGGATTTTCAACAGATCTTGGCTGTTATTCCCAAGGGAGGATGAGAAGACATTGTCAGTGTTTTGTTGCCTCAATCGCATCTTTAACAGCATGTTACAATTCTTTGTATTCATATCAACATGCGAGTCATGGCAACCAATTCTGAAGAACAGTGAAAGTTTGCCAAATGGGTGTTGAATGTTGGAGACGGTAGTCTTCCTGCCATTGCAGAAGAAGAAGGTGTCGATCTAGATTGGATCAAGATTCCATCCCATATGAGGCTACCAACAGAAGATTATAGCTTAAGAGGATTAATCCGAACCATCTATCTGGATCACCAGTGCCACTCTGGAGATGCCATGTATCTTATGCAACGCAACATTCTAGCCCCCAAAAATATTAACGTTGATGAAGTCAACAATGCAATTCTAGAATCGTTATCTGAAGAATTACACACATACCTGAGTGCAAATTCTTTGACTCCAATAGAAGAAGGTGCAAGTGCTGCTGTAGGAATTTTAATGGATTCATTGTATCCAGTGGAATTTCTAAACATTTTGCAATTTAGCGGTATCACAAATCATAAGCTTGAACTCAAAGTGGGTGTGCCAATCCTTTTGTTGCGCAATTTCAATCAATCAATAGGATTGTGCAATGGTACAAGGTTGATTGTCAAGAGATTGGGTCAGAATGTCATTGAAGCGAAAATCATCACAGGGAACAATGTCAACAAACGTGTGTTCATACCTCACATCATCATGTCCCACTTCGGGACTGATTGGCCATTTGTTTTGCGTCGTCGTTAATTTCCTGTTCGAGTGGCATTTGCGATCATAATCAACAAGAATCAAGGTCAGACATTGGACAACATTGGGGTATATTTGCCGTTTCCGATCTATTCCCATGGTCAACTGTATGTTGTTATTTCATGGGTCACAAGTAGTGCAAACATCAAGATTTTCAACGGCCAGGGTCCCAATGGATACACGCAAAATGTCATATATAAAGAGGTTTTGGAAATGTAATTTGTAGTTGTAATTTTATAATATGTACCATCAAATACACACACAACTATGCATTAGGCACGGGGTTCAAACTAGTAATGAATGGAAAAGGGCATGCCTTGATTCAAATCTCAACCATAAAAAATTAAACCCCCATTGAAAATTATGTTTGTTAACAAGGTGATTCTCTTCCAAAAAGTCTTAGAATATTGGGATGCCATTAAGCTTTGTTAAGGGAGGCAAAAAACTTTAGAGTTACAAGGTCGTGTGCTAGATGCCCAAACATGGGCAATTTATAAAACTATTTGTGAAACTATGTTTCCCATTGTGAACAAATATATTTAAAACCAAACTTGAGGTTATTGATTAGTCTTTGATGCCTTAAGTGCTACATTTTCAATGAATATGTGTTTGCAAAGTGAGATTGAACAATTTGAGATCAACCCCACTAATTTTGTGAAGGAAATTTTTTATTTTGAATTGCAAGCATTGTGCACATGTCTGATGGCAAAAATCATTACAATCATGGTTCCATTTTTGTCATTTTCATCCATTTACAATGTTAACAAGCTTCATAACATGTTGGCATTGATGTTGGATTTGCAATGTCAATCTCTTGATATGATGAAAACATTTGTAAGGAGGGCAAAAATGATCATAAAATGGTGGAATCTAAAAACAAGACTTTGATGCCACTATTAGTGACGCGCTCCCAAGTCCCTAGTTAGCCCAAGTTGGGGCTAAGTCTCTCAAGTTACGGAAATGCGGGGAACTCAGGGCACGCTCCCAGCTTTCAGCATTAAAGGGGGTAAGAGGAGCGTGCTAAAAGCTCCAAGATTAGACTAGGAAGATGGACAAGCTACTTAGTTATTCGGTCCTACATCCAAATCCAACCAATAAGTTGGTTAGAACTCATTCTGCACTCTTTTAGTGTTGCGACAAGCCACGGGCAACCTTGGACTCACTTGACTCATCACGGCCCAGACTCGGGGGAAGCCACCACCTTCCCCCATATAGTATTCTTTGCGTCTCTCCGCCGCACTTGCATCCGAATGGCACTTTTTCTCAGGACTCCCAAAGTGGAGTCCTGAAACTGTCTCGATTTAGACTCTTGGGACTTTGGGCGTTCATAACTTCTCGCTCCAACCTCCAATTGGGATGAGGTCTGAAGCAAACTTATAGCTTTCCTTGAGATCTTTTTAACGGTGTGTTGCACTCCACCTACACACACCGGAATCGGGTCGATTCCCGACTTTTAGTGGTCGGGAGTCAAACTGCCAGTTTGACTCTCGACCCTTCTTTCGCCCATAACTTGTGCTACGATGTCCAAATGGCTCATGCAAGGCCATTCTAGACATCTAAACTCCGAGACCTTTCCAATGGTATAAAGAACACATCAATGCAAGGTGTTTTGACCCCCGCAATTGTGCTTTAAGTTTTCGGGAGTCCCAAGGGACTCCCAAGTCCCATTTTCGGGAGTGTGATTGGTGACCTCACACTTCCCTCAAAGTGGGGTTACAACAATTAGTGGTTCATTTTCAATTCCAAAATCCTGGCATTGTTGGCCTTATTGAACCACTTATCGTTGATGATGATGAATCTATTTTTGGAATAATGACATCAAATGATGCTACTTTGTATGGGTTGTTTTTATTTTGACATTTACATGTGAAACTTAAAGATTGTTTATTACCCCCAACCTAGTGGAAGTCCCATCAGGTATAATTTCCAAACAATTTTTTTGTTGCATGATAGATTTTCGAGATTCCTAGGTCCTAGATTGAGTCTAAAATAATCTTTAATATAACTTGAACATTAATAAGCATGTGACCTTGTAAATTGGGATTTGAGAACCTTAACAAATTTGTCATGATTATGAAAAATTGGTAAGTTGATGCATGGATCAATTACCTGTAAAAAGGGCAATCCATTGATGAAGTATTCATAAAAGAGGCAAAAATCGTTGATGAAAATGATACTATGTTGAATGTACTTAGTTGATGACCTAAAATGATGGATATGAAGTTTATGAACATTTTGGATTCTCAAGTTTGAGGAACTTGTATCCTTTGTTTTTTCATTGTGCAATGATTAACTCCTTCAAATCTTTGCAATATGTCGTTAGTCAACTACAATTTAATGAAATTACCATGTTGTAAGTTGTAATATTCCTTAATAATAGTTTGAGCAATAGAAGATGATGACAAACTTTAGGTTCCAAAGCTAATTGGGTCTTGGACTTGCCAGAAAAATGAAAACATAGCATAGTTAAGTATAATTTGGGTTTAGATGTGTGTTGTAAGGTAACAACAAAAAAATTGGGGTTTGCAAGACTTTGGGGTCATATTGTTTTTTATTGAAAGGAATTGTATTTAGTGACAAAAAGTTATATTTAGAGATATGGGAATGTTATTGATGGGGCATTATATGTTCAAATGTGGAATTATGGGGATTGTAAAGAAAATGTGAGTGTAGGGCATGAATGTTGAATGGGTTTATGTGTTGAAGTAGTTTTGACAAGATTCAAAGGTGATACCCCATGGCGCAAAGGTTTAAAATGTGTGGCAACATGAGAGTTGATCCCAATTGTTTCATTTCAATTTTTTGGAACATTGCATAATGTTGTAAGATTTTGTTGTTTAGCATTAGTCATGCTCCATGAATTTAAATCTACTTGTAACATTCATGTGTGTTATGGATGGTGAAATAAAATAAAATATTATTGTGGTTAAGTTCATGTTATCTTTGAGTTGTGATGAATGTGAATATTGACATTTAGAGGATTCAACTACAATATGAAGTACTTCATGATCCCTACAACTATACATTTGGTGTTAGTCATTTTTGTGACTTTTTTTTTCTTTTGCAAGGAATTAAAAAAAAGATTTTTTTGGGCTTAATAACCAACCTAGACATTGCATTGAATAGTTCTCAACCAATTCTTACAAAAAATGACCACTACGCACACCAAGCAATTTTTACCCCTTAGTATATATATGTATATATATAAATAACTTAAGTGATTGTTCATTCTAGTAAGTTAATACCATCCAAGTAGAAAAAATCTAATTTTAAAAATTGATTTGATAACCTATGTGTAAGTGAATTAAAAAATAATTGGCCTAGTGTATATTGAAAGAAACCAATAACTAGCCAACACTAAGTTGGTCACTTGGTCCTTCATTTCACCCTCATTCCTTTGTTTTTTTTTAAGGTATTCACATAACGAATAAAATTTATTGAAATGATTGAAGTTGGGTATCAAATGCCATGTTGAACACACCATGGATGCATATTTATTGCATAGGATTTGAATAATTAAATGCAACATTGAAGTCACATGATAATGAAATTGCAAAATAATGAAAGAAGTTTAAAACAAAAGACTAAATCATATTTATCATCAAATTTATCACAAAATCTTATTTGGTTTTTCATTGTATGCGCATGTTACCTTTTTGGTTCAAAATTTGGATTTCAATTGTCCTTTCACCCAAAATGTCTATTGGCACCCTATGTTTGGCTCATTTCTAGATAATTGTACTACTGGTTTAAAAGATCATCTATTTTTGACATAAGGTCCAAGCTTTCTTTAACATGTGGGTAATTTTATTTAGGTGTTTAAAGATCACTTATTTGTAACTTAAGGTCCAAGTTACTTTTAATTTGTTAAGGTATTGTAGACCAATGTGAATGGGTAGTCCTTGCTTAAAGGCATGGCCCAACAAATGCTCAATTGAAGGTTTTTTTGAATTTAAAAAAAAAGTTGGAATCCATATTAGAGGTTCTTTTGAAAAGCTAAGCTTGTGTAGCAAGTTTTTCAAAATGTTGTAAAGATTTTTGAGCAAAAAGGCTTTATCATTTTCAATGGGGTTATTGACATAATTTCATGGATCCCTTAGCAATTGTGTAACAATTGAAGATAGTGGACAAATTTTTGTAAGGTGATATGTAAAAATAATTAAAATAAATTTTATTTCTTTTAAACATGCAAAAATATTTATGGAGGGGGAGGCCCATTCATATGGAGTCACATCATGGGTGGTGAGTGAAACTTAATCTCCACCTTCATCTTACTCACCTCATATGGTGTAACTCCTTCATGAAAATGTTTCCTCCTATACTTTAAAATGGCAAAATTGATTGCCATTGCATAATTCCTACCTACATGTGCTACATAACAACCAACCTACACTAGTTTACAACCTACTTATGAACCTTTATGCCAAGGCACATTTTCTCATAAGTGATTAGATGTTGCGAATTATTTTTGCACTTCTTTAGGTTGAATTTTTTAAGTTGGGATAATATTATTTTTGTAATATTCCAAGTTGGCAAATTACAATCTTGCAATGCACCATTTTAAAATGTATGTTCTAATAATGGTTTAGATGTCAACATATAGGGTTGGAGTGATCTAGCACCCACCAACACATTAGTCCAACATAATCTATTGTGGGTTTTGTTGGGTGGATGAAGCTTTATTTTTAAAAATTTCCCCACTTTCTCACCGCCCTCTTTTATTTTCCTGCCCTCACAAACCTACTTCCCCTTTCTTGTTTTTCTTCTTGGTTGTTTTTTTTTGGTCTTTTTCCTTTTTTTTTCCCTCTTCTCTTTCATGTGCGTTGAGATTTTTAGCTGTAACAAGAAAAGGGTTTGGAGAGTGTGTGTTTTGGAACTTTAGATTGGAGGAAGAAAGGGTCTTGGGGGGGGACACTTAATGTAAAGTTTGGGATCTACATGCATGAAATGACCATTTTTAGGGGGGGGTATTAGATAAATGTCCAATGTGTATATTTTCTAGTTTTATAATATAGACATATTAAAGCCACCCTATATTAATTATAATCCATTATTTCATATTATTACATACCTTATATTATAATTAAATTGATTATTTCAATAAAATGTACCCTATTTTTTAACTAATTAACTTATAATTTTTATCCAACAACCAATATATTGCACCATATATTTTTATTCATGTATTTTATTTTATTTTTATTAATGTCCCCCCTGGGGAAAAACTTTGGGGAAATATTGTAAGTTGTAAGGGGTTGAGAACTTTGGCTTGAAACAAGATCCAATGCAATGTGGAGGTGGGTTTCAATGACAAGACTTGTTACAAAAATGCAACAAAGTTTGACAACTTTTCAAGTGAGTTATTTTGTGTTTTTTTGTTTTGGGTTTGTTCCCTACATTGATTTAAAAAAATTTCTTTTGTTTTGCTTTTGGTTTAAAAAAAAAATTAAAACTCTTTTTTCTGTTTTGTTTTGTGTGTGTGTGTGTGTGTGTTTCTATTCGTGCATTTTTTGAATTTTAAAAATTATGTCTTTTATTTTTGTTTTTTTGAGTTTGTGTGTTTTTTTTTTAAAAAAAAATGTATTATGTTTGTGTGTTATATTTTAATTTATTTACTAATAGAAACCTTGAAACCTTTATTTACTAATGCATATTTTTATTTGTGAATTAGATTTTGAGAAACCACCAAAGATGAATTTGTGGTCAACAAAATTCATTTTCACATCTAGCACCAACAATTGTACACGTATCACCATGTTACAAACGTGATCGAAATAGTTGTAATTTACCACCAAGTTCATGACATTATAAATGAGGACACTAGCTATAGAAAGGGATTATTTATGGAGAGGGAGTCACATGTCGTCACTTCTCTTTTTGTATTAACATGGGTTTGTTGAGTTGCATTTTTTTTAACACAATTCTTATGGTTTGGTGCATTTTGCATGCAGTTTATGTGTACATAAAAACTAAATTTTAGATTATGCCATTTGATATTTTAGCAACCAATGACATGTAAATGGTTTGCAAAAGATCTTAGTGAATTTTTGAATTTCAAGTTTACTTCAAAATTTACATTAATTCATGTAAATATTTCCTCTTTCCAAATTCAAAATTTGTTGTGTTAGTTAAACAAATAATATAAAACATTAACAATAAACATAACATTTTTTTGGACATGCAATACTTGCATATCAATATTTCATATTGCATTTAATAAATTTTTTGTCATGTAATACCCACATCAAATTCCTAAATTTTCATTGGTTCATAAAAACTACATTTTGTAGCATTGCCACCACGTCACATCACATTCCCAAATTCTTCATTGGTTTTTTTAGCCGATTATGTAATACATGCATATGGGTCCTGAAATGTCCATTATTGTATTAACCGGTTACGAAATATTTGCATACGTATATGTTTTCCCAATTTTAAATTCATTTATATGCAAATATTACATGTGTCATGTCTGACATGTGGTTTTGGCATAATATTGATCCATGTATTATATATTGGATAATTAATACAACTTGCAATACTTGCTCGCTTTCTTAATTCAAAATATATTAGATGCATGTATTACATATTGGGTAATTAATATAATTTGTTAATGGTAGGTGAAAGTATTGCATTGTCATTTAAGGTGGGTTATTGAAATTTATCCATTAAAAAAATATTGCTAATTTGTTTCAAAAGTGTGTTGAAATTCCATTCAACCCTGAATACATTGATTTTTCTAATACTTTCATTGACAATAATCATCACCTTTCATAGTACCTTCAGGATTATCTTATGTGAAAGTAATACAAAAAATGTAGTGATTTAGCCAAAAAGAAAAGGTTTTGTAGGTAGGTAGGTAGGTGGGTAGGAAGGTTTGGGTGGGGTTGGTTGTTAATTGGTAAGTAAGGCTAAGATGTAAGTTTATAGGGTAGCTAGGCCAATAAGATAACTAGGTCAATAGGGTAACTAGGTGGGAAGGTAGTATGGAGGTTAGGGTTGAGAAAAAAAAAATTCCCAATTTTTTTTTATAGGTTAGAAATTTTAAAAAGTTGACTGACTGAGGCTAGATGAAAAATGCAACCCTTCCCATAGATAGAACAATCAATTGGTGCATTGGTGGATGTTGGTTGATTATGGCTATCATATAGATCAAATGCTTTAGAATGATCCACAAAGACTAGGTTATGGCTAAGGTATTGCCTTAGAATGGGGTCATGTCTAAAGCAAGTGACCTAGGTGGAGATAGTACCCATGTTTAGTTTGGCATTTTTGAGAATGCCCTTCACAAATGGGCTTTACCCATGGTAAAACATAAGGTAAAGGGTAGCATGAAATTAAACAAACATTGATCTTAAGGCATAGGAGCAGGATGATACTTACACTTACTCCTTAAGAAAGAGGGATCTTACATGATTTAGGGTCACTATAAATGAGGGTCTAAGGTCTAAGGTCCAATGAAATAGAACAATCCTATTGGTTGAAAGCCATAAATTGGACCCATGGCCTTTAGATGAAGGTCCAAGACCAAAAAGTGGCAAATCAAAGCCAAATTTACATGGCACCATTTTTTTGAGAATATCAATTGGTTGGGTTCAAAAAAATAGTGCAAAAGGAGAGTTCATGATTTGGAGAATCAAGATGCAAGCTAAGAGGAAACCCAAGGAAAATACCCCTTAAACAATATGTCATGAATGGTTTCAGCATTGGGTGAACCAACACCTAAATTGGTAACATGGTAAAGGCCCAAAATTTGATTGTTTAGGGTTGCTTAGGAATATAGTAAATATCTCATCATAAGTCCAAATTGGGGTCTTTGAGTTTGGTTTTTCCCCCCAACTTTGTGAATTGGGCAGGTTTGGCGACTGTCCATGAGAGGTTTAGGGTTGGGTTAAGAAAATGAGTATGTACTTTTAATTTATTTCATAAGAAAAAAAAATGTTCACACTTTGAAATTATAGGAAGTTTTTAACATACAGTGAAATTTATTCTTTATTTTTACCCTAATTTTATGGGTATATCTTACATATAACCCAATGGTATTAATAGGATTTTGTTTTCAGATGTATATATTCCAAATATGTGTTTCATTAAGGTCTATTAGTTTTAAGAAATAAGTTAAGGTAAGTGATATACCTTGCCCATACCTCGTGTGTATATATGGGTAAAAGATATACTAATACAACATTGATTTCAACCTAACCTTATGAAAAAAAAACTTCTCAAAAAACCCATGAATGTTTAGGTCTATGAGAGCTTCAAGTACCTATGGCTTCCTCCCATGTTTTGTGAAACATTCTTGGGTTGTTGAACTGTCCATCAGCTCTTTTTAGGCTATTGCAATCTCTCCAAATTCATTTTAAAGAATATGGCAAGCTTTTATTAATGCTAGTTAATTCCTTTAAAAAAGGCTAGTGAATTGTTTATTTTTATTAGAAATGTAATGCTCAAATAGGTAGATAATTGGATAATAGATTGTGGATTAAGTAAGATTAGCTTTTGATAAGACATCTTGAAAAATTTATGGGTGAATTAAATTTTGACTTTACTTTTTAAATATTCCCATAATATTATGGATGAATTAAAAGATTGATCAATTTCTTAATATTGATAATAATGATTAATATGCTTTTTAAAAAATGAACAATGTACATGTGAACAACATACACATTTAATTTTGAACAATGTACATATGAACAAATGGTATCATATTCCAATTGGGTAGTATTATTGGTCCTAGTTTGCTCATCACACATTTGTTCATTGTTCTAATTTATGAATTCATTATATTGAATGATCTCTTTGTTATTTGAAAATAAGTAAATTATTTAGTTTATTGCACCTATATTTCCTTGTCTTGTTCTTAACATGTTGGACTAGCAAGCAAAACCATGAATGCACATACACACCAAAGCAATCCATTCTGTTAGGCAAGTAGTAAAATATTCCAAATATAGTGAAGGAATGAATTACAAGACCCTGGCCAAGGTGAGCCAACATCCATATTACTACCTTCACCTTCTTGAATTAGGTTTAAAAAGTGGTTACCTTTAATCGAAAAATGTTAAATTTAAACTTAGAGAGTTTACTTTAGTCTTGGGACATGATATTTAACTCTTTTTTTACACAATACCAATGTAGGTGTTGATTCACACAAGGCCTATATGATGCTACTTCAAGTATTCAAAATTGGAAGCTATCTTGTTGAAAACATCTTTTCCAATAGTTGAAAAAGTTCGTGTGTGATGATAATGATTCTTTCTTGATGCACACATGTCACATGGCCAAACACATTCCATGTTATCAAAACTATGGTTCCCAATAGGCTTTGTAAACCAATATCATTGTGTTATTTACTCCAAAGTTGTCATGAGCATGAAAACTATCACAATGAAAAGTATACACAATGAACATGAGGGCTATCACAAGCTACAACAAAAGATGCATCACCTTAATTCCCACCATACACACAAAGTGAACACATATAAGGATCCAAATGATCATAACATGAAAAATTGGAACATAAAATGGAACGAACAAGATTATGATGCAAAGTTATATTTCAACTAATGTTCATCATAATACAACTACTAAGTGGGACTATCAATATTTATAGATTTCATGGAAGTTAAACAAACTCCCAAATAAACTTTCATATTGGTTAGCATCCAAGGAATCTTTTTAAACAACTTCATAAATATCTATTATGCATGATAGGTGAACCCTAGTGATGAACTTCATTCATTATGCATGAAAAATTAAAATTTATGGATGAACCTAATTTATGAATGATGAACTTGGTGATGATGGATAATTTCATCCATGAACAACAAATTTCACTACATGAATTATCATGTGAAGTATCTTAGTATATCTAATATGATTCAAATAAAAATATAAAATAATCTTAAATATCAAGATATAGGATTTAGCTTGGGCTAGTGATCATGACAAAAGTGGCATGAAATTAATGTATTAGTGAGCACACTATAATGGACAACATAGATAACACCATAATATGTTAATTACAATGATTAATGACATAATATAGTTTGTAAATTATTGTTGCTTAATGGAGGTGATAGTGCAACTTCTTGGAGGCCCCCTTGACCTTTGAAGTTTGGAGTTACTAGGTGACCTTTTGCAACATAAAAGATACACCCTTGTTTACATTATGTAGTGATGATTGATTTTTGAATTTTGGAAAAATATTTGGTTTTTAAAGATATCAAGCAAATGCCCTATGCAACAAACTTGTAGGTTAATGATTCTTGACCTTTATCTTCATTTGATGAGACATTAAAATGACAACCTTGGTATAATAAACTAATAGTTTAAATCAAATTATTGGTTATAAATGTTAATTATAAAGGGCCTACAAAGATAATTTAGACCCTCCAATAATATATTTTATTTAATACTTGTTTTGGAGCCGAGAACAAACTAGACATTTCCCTTTAGACTTGAGGGTCGCATTGCTTACCACGGTCTATTGTTCACTATTATACCCATATTTATAATTTAATGGTTCTTGCCCTTTGAAAACTCTAGAAGCCACTTTTTATTTGAAAATCCTTTAGGGGGATTTTCAAGAAACAACTATTGTACCTACTACTAATGTTCAATGTACATTAAATTCCAAGAAGGTTAGCTTTAATAAAAAATCCTGATTTTATAGTGTTGAAAATTTTAGGGCATTAAACTCTAAACCTTCCCCATATTGATATGGATCCAAATTAGTGAGATATTTCCATGTTCATGATCAACAAGTAAGGGGACTTAGTGTATTTATTAATTATTGTCAAAATTATGAAATATTCAGATTGGGGTTGTTGGAACGTTTTTTTTCAAAAAATTAATTATTTTGTCAAAAATCTGTTGATTATCAATCATTGTTACAATATGTATTAATCGTTAGTGGGCTATTTTATAACACATTATGTATATAAATCATCAAATCTTTTACTTATAATTTAATTAAATGATACATTTCAAATTGTATAAGTTTCATTGTACATTACATTTAAAAATCAAATTCTTATTATTATCACGTTATTTCCCTTAGTTTCTTTTTTCTTTTTGTTAAATTGTATCCATGACACTTGGTTTTTGGAATTTGAAATTGAGTTGGGCTATCAAGGAGAAAAATTAATCCATTATGTTGTAATAAACCATCTTTTAAGTCAAACATGTATCAATCAATTACAAAGTTTCGAAGTCCTTGAATTTGGACGAGTTTTTAAAAATGGCCCTTAATGGCAATAGAAAAATAATCTTTCAAGGTAAAAACACATTAGAATGAGTCAATTTGGGCATAACCAATTTTTATTTAAAATGTTTACAAGTTTCATAAACTAATTTAATGTTGAAATGTTGTGTTTTACTTGTATAACACCCTTTTTAATATATCAATATAACATTTGGATAAGTTTGAAAGTAATCCAATGAATATAAAAATCTTTGAGCAACACGTTTCAAAGTTTTTGAAACCAACATTTTTCAACATAGTGAAATATGTAAAAAAATGTTTTAGCGTTGTTTCGACACTTTTTGACCAATTTCGTGTCACCACATCAACTTGTTAGGACTCGTCACAATGACTTAAAGGATGTTGTTCATTCCTATTAATGTGGTTTTATCTTTCACAAAAATTTCATGAATACATCCAGACAAAGAAAATGATTTTCTTAACAAGCCATTTTGTTTCCTTTGTTAAGTTTGTTCAAACTTGGTCCACATTGTTAGATTAGTCTTATATCACCATGTTTAGTCTTAACCTAGTATTAGAAGTCAATAAATTAGGAGGAATTTCAAACTTTAATTCATGGAAATCAATTAGAATGGAGAACATGTTCATGTAAGATAATCAATGGAGGTTCATGGATCCAACCACTACTAATTTTATACCCTAAGAATCTAGATGTAGTTCAACACGAGTTATCTTAATAGCAAAAAGTGAATGCATTAACCAGAATCATTTTGACTATGAAAAAAATTGTGTATCTAATACATGTAAGTTTATGAGGTCCATGAAAAGTGTGGAAATGCCTTTTAGAACAATTCCAAACCATAAACAATGCAACAAGACTTAGGTTAGAAAACAAACTTGTAACGATACAATTCATTGATGGAGTTTTAAGGATGAAGTGTTTTCACAAAATTCAAGAGACATAATACAAACTAGTATCGATCAAGCAACACGTAACACCAAAAAATTGCAAAATAAATGATCAACACTCTATCACTTAGTTATGAATACATTTTTCTGAATTTTAGTGTTCACATTCAATTGTCGACCTTTAATGAAGTGTTAGCTCAACTTCATCCAAAGGAAGCAAGACATCAATACCAAATCACTCAAATTAAGTTCATTTTCAAAATCCAAAAACAAGTATAAGACATGCACTAATATTAGGTATTAAGAAAAAATGTTGTAAATATAACATATGTACAAAGGACATAATAAGTATTAATCTTTAACATGCTCAATTAATAAGATGTCAAAGAGAATGTAATTTATATTAAAGGTTTAAGGTAGATGTAGCACCAATAAATTGATTATACTTGGTCAAAACAATAAGTTGATGAAGGGCGACCATGTGAGCATATTGTTGGTCCACTTTCTTGCATTGTAATGCACATCCTATTCACTTTGTTATGGAATGTTAAAGCCATTTTTTATTTTTTATTTATTTTCCCAAATGGAAACAAATAAAATGTTCACTATTTGTAATGGCTTTGTGGATGCCATACGTGTACATTCACAAATTAATGAACTGGGGGTGCACCTTGAAAGTTCTAACTTGAAATCTTGAGGTTGTATTGGCAGGCCAATGTGTCATCTTTAGATTGGCCAATAATGCTAAAATAATGCTTACTTTTAGTCCTAAAGTATTGTTAAAATAACGTTGAAATAATAAATTAAGGAATTAATTTTAATTACATTTTTTTGGGAATATTTTAGACAAATTGGATTATTTTCAGATTTATTCACCTTCTATTGCTAAATACCAAACTTGATAGCTCCAAATGGGGTATAAATGACTGTTGCTTCACACTTAAAAATAACTATTCATATATCATAGTGTTACTATTCAAAAGTTGCATGGAATGTAACACACTTGCAACACTATATGTTATGTTATATCAATTGTTATGGTGTCACTCCACTACAAGTTTGACAACAATTCACCCCATATACTTGTGGATTGATTGAAATGATTCAGAGGAGAACTCCAAGGATTCATGCCAGAACTCTACTCATAGTCTTCCAAATGCCCAAGAAAGAGTGAACCCATTTGCAGACAGCCCAAGAATCAAAATCAGCTGAAGCAGCAATTTACCCATCATATATGGAGAGTCATCTTATGGAGGCCAGCATGATTGCAAAGCTAAAACTTCAGGTAAACACTAAGAAATTTGACAAATCTGCGTCTCAAAACACAAATTGACATCAATGGAAGGTTTTGATTTCTGTTTGCTAAACTCAAGATCTTGTGTTGATGTCAATTCATGTTTCTTCTCAGGTGCAAATGCAAGATCAATGCAAGATCGCAGGTGTAATGTTGTGAATGGAGTATCTTGAATTGGTAGTCAGCTCACCTTGACATTTGTAGCTGAAGACTCTTTGGGAGGCAATAGCTATTGGAATGCAATAAATTTTGATGCACCTGCCCCCTTCACAAACTGAATGTTTCCCACCCATCCAGTGGTGGTTTCTCCTTCACTCTCTTTGATGCATTTTTGGCATTTGTTGTGACTCTAGACTCCATGGCCCTGGAGCTCCAACCTGGGCAAATGATGCACATCTCTCTTCTGAAGCATAAATTTGTCAAGTAAGTCATCACTCTCTCTCAGTTTTCTGGTACTTCCCAAAACTACAACTTGCAATTCCTCTATGTGAAGACAGCAACCTTCATTTGTCTACCTTTTATCATCTTGCTCTTGCAACCACCGGTAGAATCTTTGACTAAGTACAATCTGATACTAAGTTTCTCTAAAGAAAACTTCAACAAACCTGAGGGAAGTACAAGGAAGCACAAATTGAATTTTCCAGACTCTAGTCTGCACATACTGGCAGATCAGAAGAACCATATCTACACAACTTATCTGCAGGAAAATAGTTATCTGAATGTCTGGAAACCATCATCCCACATCTCTTTACTGAAGCTTGTTATGAGAGAGCAAATTAAAGGAGAATAATTTGAATCCATGAGCCACCCATTTGAAAGCAGATTGAATACTGGGTGTTCAGGTTCCAAAGCTTGTCTGGAAGCTGCACATGCTCAGTTCAAGCATCAGAAAGTAAGAGGTGAATGACTCTAACAAACTTTAAGCAGCATTACCAATAACAAAAATCGGTGAAGGTGTCATCACCACCAGTGCTGTCTTGGTCTTGCTGCAGAAAACCAACACAGATTGGATAGAGAGGAATGAGCTACAAGAGCCCAAAGCTACATAAGTTTGGGCCCCTAATAATCTCCTCAAAGGATGAAGGCAAGACAGATTGGGATCTGGAAGGAAAGCCATTCCACCTGAGAACACTGCATCTATCAGATCAGATCTAAGAGTGGCCTGCTGAAGCAGATTGGTGCACATTTGGTGACTAAATTCAGCTCTTTCAATCCACATGAAAGTCACATTGAAGTGTATAAAACACCAACATGAATCACAATTACACTTGCACTTTGAAGTCTAAGAAACTTCACCATATTCTCAGCCAGCAATCCAAGAAAGGGCCGAATTTTTAAAAAATTCCAATGTACATACAAGCAAGAATACTGAGCAAACTTTAGTCTTGTTGCCCTGCAAAGAAGTTCTGGTCCCCAATTCATGGCTTCCACCATAACAGGAAAGAAGATGGCTGAGTGATCCTACTCACATTAAACCCAGTGCTCAAGTTGTTTGGCCAATAGTGGGTCAAGAGATTTTATGAACAACATGCTTTGCTTGCTTTCTCCTCCTAAAAGGCTCTTCTGGCCAAAGCAAAAAGGAGGCCACCAAGTGCTGACAAAGTACGAGCAAGCTCCTATTGTGTAGAGATTCTTTCCTCAAACAACTAACTACCTATTTCCATACCATCATGGCTCAAACCATTCCAGCAAATGCAGGGTTGGCCAGTTCTCTTCTCAACAAATGTGACAGCGACTGGGGGAGGAGGAGACATGCTTTGAAGCATGTAAGTCGATACCCCTGTAAGCCACACAAAAAATGTGTGAACAAAGACAGAGAGAGAAAAGCATGAATGTAAAACAAAACCAAAAATAAAACACAAACTGTGAATCAAGAAAAGTGCTGCAAGAGTAGTATCCCTTACGTACACACACACACACACACAGAGCAAAAAAAACTGCTCAACACAAAGCCAAGTTTTCAATCTCTCTCTGCCAATGAATCACCATGATGAAAGACAATGATGAGATTCTTTGGTGTATAATGATCCACCACAAAACAATAACAAACAAGCGTGCCCTACGATTGATTTGTCGCATAATAGTGGCATTTCTTCTCCAGATCTGCCCTGTTTGCTCCAACGATCTTGTCAATCTGCTTCCCATCCTTGATGAACAAGAAGGTTGGCATTGCTCGAATCTCCCACTCAGTAGTCACCTCCTGCACAATGGTAGCCAAATTGCTTCTTGGACATTTGACTACTAGTTTTACACTCACACACAAACAAAACCCACAGCATTTACACCACCAGCTAAGGAAAGGAATTGACCTTTTAACACACACACACACACACACAAAAGAAACCCCTTTCACTAAAAAAAAAATAGCTTATTCATTCTTGCATATGTATTTTTGCAATTGGACACCAGAAGATGGCAGTGGTGACTAACATGTGGTTCAACAAACTTGGCAGAAACAAACATGTGAGAATCTGATGCACATGTCTGAGAGAAGCATTTGATTCTGATGCATGTTGCAAAGAACAGAAGATGATGGTGGTGATCAGAAACATGCAGTCCAACAAACTTTGCAGAAACAAACAACATGATGTGAGAATCTGATGCACATGTCTGAGAAGCATTTAAATTTTCTTAATCTGATGCACCTTGCAAAAAGCAGAAGATGGGAGTGGCAGTAGCAACAAACTGTGTACATCCAACATGCAAGAATCTGATGCACATGTCTGAGAAGCATTTGGTTCTCTTTGATCTGATGCACGTTGCAGCAGTGCACTTCCAAAAGTTGTATGTGTAAAATTGTTTCAGTCCTCATGTCACAAAGTACAAAAAAAAAAAGAAGTTCTGGAAAATAATAGAAGAAGAAGAGGCTGTGGTGAAGAAGAGGTCATGGTTGAAATCAGAGTTAGCAAGGAAATGCCTGCTTGTCCGTGATCATGGATATTGAAGAATAAGAAGAAGTTCAGAAAGAAGAAGAAGAAGAAGAATCTCACCTGTACTTCATCAACATCAACCTTGAGGAAGATGAGAATGTCATATTTCTTGCTCAGGTCTGTGAAAACTGGAGCCATAAGCCGACATGGTCCACACCAAGTTGCTGTGAAGTCTACCACAATCTGTGGACAACAGTAGTTGTATCTTTGTATGTTTGAGAACCAGAACAAAATGAGAAGAAGGCAATGGTTACTAGGTACTCTTCAGACTTCTTTTTCTTCTTGCCACAAGTTTGTTTTCTTGTCAGAAGACATATGGACAAGAACAGGGAGTTGAAAATTGGATTGAGAGAGAGAGAGAGAGAGAGAGAGAGAGAGAGAGAGAGAGACAGAGACAGAGACAGAAGAGATTCGCTCACAATTTTGCCACGGCTCTTGGCATCCTCGACCTTCGTCTCCCAGAGCTGCTTGCTGTTCACCACATGCACATTGCCATGATCAGCAGCCATGGTTGTTGCTCCAAGACACAAGAGTAGTGCACACCCCCTCCTCTTCCTTCCTTCCTTCCTTCCCTCCTTCCCTCCTTCCTTCCTTCCTTCCCTCCTTCCCTCCTTCCTGTTACCCTGGCTGGAAAGAAACACAAGAAGAGTAGCAGCGTGGGAGGAGGAGGAGATAGAGATACACGGAAACACAACCGTTGTTGACGATTGTGCGCACAACAACAACCAAAAAAAAAAAGACAAAACCAAGAAGAAGGTGTGAACCATTTCTAGCCAGACAGAATCTTTTTGGGAAATATTTCACTTCCGAAGAAGAAGAAGATGTCATCCTCTATTCAATTTGAGACGCTGAAAAGCAAAAAAAGAAAAAAAGAAAAAGAAAAGAAATGCTGTAAATCCCTGGTCAAGACCTTTACCTGAAAAGCCCAAGAAGATAGATCCTTCAGTTATTATTATGCTCAAATTTGGGAAAGCTTTTCCATTGTGAAGGACTCCCTCCATCCATCCACACAACAAACCTTAGAATGTAGGGATACCAAACTTTGGCTCATTTCTAGAAGGGCCCCCTCCTCTTTGTGTCTTGGTTACTTTTCTTTGTCCAAAAATTTCAATTACGGCTGGCAAAGATGCAAGCATCCTCCATCTTAAGTCAGGCAATAAATAACAACAAATAGGCTTGGCTACTTCCCGACTTTCGCCCCTTCAGAACACAACCCCCCATTGCCACGGTACCTATTACAAGCAGTCGATTGTTGAGATGGAGAGATTTTGATATCTAATTTGTGATGCCTTGACATCCTTTAAATTCTCCTTTTGGCTTTCCCGATACCTTGGTACATTTTCCAAATCTGCAGTGTGTTTATAAATAAGTTTTGCAATTTTTTTTGATGATTTCTGGATGCATGGCTATGTCTGTGAGGTGGGGGGGGGGGGGGGGGGGG
>Ga0116231_10006289_pt1 | contig 22772 bp, 18 predicted proteins | sample S1TSphgellanicum_2_FD_89695 | JGI IMG/M metagenome (GOLD analysis project Ga0116231, IMG submission 89695) | Host-associated microbial communities from peat moss isolated from Minnesota, USA - S1T2_Fd - Sphagnum magellanicum MG | ecosystem: Host-associated > Plants > Peat moss > Unclassified...
AAAAAGCCCTTGTTTTTAAAGTGTCAACTATGGGTTTTCTTTTGCCCTATTTTGTGACATTCTTGGATGAAAATTTTGCAATAAAAAAAAGGCCCTTGTTTTGAAGTGTCAACTATGGGTTTTCTTTTGCCCTATTTTGTGACATTCTTGGATGAAAATTTTGTAATAACAAAAAAGCCCTTGTTTTAAAGTGTCAACTATGGGTTTTCTTTTGCCCTATTTTGTGACATTCTTGGATGAAAATTTTGTAATAACAAAAAAGCCCTTGTTTTAAAGTGTCATCTATGGGTTTTCCTCAAAAGAATTTGCCACATTTTCAAAATTAAATTTGTTTTGGTGAAGAAAACCCAATTTGCAACGTCCAAGATGGGTATTGTTTTTTCTTTTTGGCGAAAATAATTTGGCGATTTAAAAATTCTAATTTTAAATATTCCCTTTCTTTCAAAAACAAGTTGTCAAAAATGAAAATTAAAAAAAAAGGAAAAAAAGCCATCATGTTTCTACACATTGTTCAAGCAAGCAAACCAGGATATAAAAGAATTCTAAAATTTTAATAAAATTTAAGAAATTTTAATTTCATAAGCTGTTCTATAGCCAAAAGTGGCTAAATCTCCTTGTGGATGATCGCCACAAAATTGAGAAAAAAAAAAAAAACACTAGTTTAGGTACTACTTTCTAACCCCGTAGAATTTTTTATTTTTTATTGTAACCTTTTAATAGGCTTGGTGTATAAGTCGGGCATTTATTTGCGCGGATTTAGGGCACCCAATTTTTTAAAAAAATTCATTTCAGACCGTTTGTGGGAAAGTAGTGCAGTACCGAAAAAGTTGACCTATTTTGTGAGCCTGTTTTAGTGACTCCTGATCACTAAACTGCACGGAAGCAAACACTAATTCTTTAATTAGTGTATTAGTGTGTTCTAACTTATGTCTTCATCATCCATCCTTAACTAGGTAATTACTAATTAGTATGTACTACTCTTGAAGGACCTTGGTAATTGGAAAACATTAGTTTTAAATCCAGGTGCTAATCAATATCTATAGCTCCTAATCATGCCTTAATCATGGCTTATTCCTCCACAACAGAATTCGCTCTTCCCAAAAAAAGTTTACTTGTGTTTTGTGGCTGTTTTAGTAACTCCACAGTCCACATGGTAAACTAATAAAATGCACTAATACAAATGAAGGTTAATATTTAAATTAGTGTTTTTATTAGTATGTCAGGTGGTAGTATAATCCATACTAATAATATATAATCACTAACTCTTGAGGGAAGCTTGGTAATTAGAAGAAGAATCGGTTTTACTTAATTCATGTGCTAATCATGGTACTAATCATGGCTGGCTTAGTAGTATATATGAGAGATTTGCTCTTCTTAAAAAAGATTTGGGGCTGCTAAACCCTACTACAAACCCCTTATTTAGTAACTCCAGATTACTAATGGACTCACTAAAACCAGCTCCCCAAAACAAGTAAACTAATCTTTTATTATTAGTGATTTAGTGTGTCAGGTCGTCACGTTCCGTCATCATCCTCTTTACTCTTGAGGGAGCAGGTTGGTAATTAGAAGGATTGGTTTCTCATTAATTAAAGTTCTAATTAATCATTGTTACTAATCACGGCTTAATCATGGAGATTTTTTTGCTCTTCCTGGAATGTTTCCGTTTGCAACGCTGTCTTCTTCTTCTTCTTCAACTCGCTCGCTTGCTCCAAAGCGGTGGCGTGATTTGCGGCGATTTCTTCGCAACGGTTTTCTCACGGTAACTTCAGCATTTTTTCTTTTCCATGATCAACTTCCTTTTCTTTTCCGTTTAAAAAAAATTAAAAAAATCTATGTTGCCGTTCGCATTCCTCGTGTTCCATTCATTCTTGGTTGGTTTCACGGTCCATGTTTCTATTTTCGCTCTTCGCTTTCTCCCCTGTTTCTTGTTTTGTTTGCGAAGTCAATTCGAAAATTCTTTCTCATGCGGCCGGTCTTTATGGCAGGATGTTTTGTACATCAGAAATGTTCAAATGCGCACTGTTTCTTTCTTTCAGGTGCTGTAAATATGCGACCGCATTCTTCCTTGGCATCATGTGCGGGATTTTTTTCTGATTCGTTATAGATCATAGATCTCTTTTCTTTCTTTCCATTTTTTTTGGGATTTTATTTCCTCAGGAGTGCCGTTGCATGTTTTATATAGTCTAGTGCAGCAGCTGTGATAAGGAAAGTCTCTCGAGCATCATGTGTTAGTTTATGAGCTTCTGCTCGTGGGAAGCTCTGCTGTTATGCTTCCTGATTTTGAAGCTTTGGTTGCGGGGAAAAAAAGTCGGACGAATACCAAGACATTCATGCGATTATTGCATTCTCAGTCAGGTACTGACTTGCTCGCACTTCCTTCGTTCATATGCTTTTTCTGCTTGCGCTGTCCACTCTTCCCGTCAAGCAGGCCTGAGTACTTCGGTTTGTATCCGTCTTCATGATCTACTTCGCAATTCCAAATTCGGCCGAGCGTCGCGGACAAAGACGCCTATTTTTCTGCAGCTTTTTTCACTTACCGCATTGCTGTCCTTTTTTTTCTTCGTTTTTTTTCCCCCTCGAGATCTTTATACTTTTGTGTTTTTCAATCGTCAGGTGCTCTACTATCGCCTGGATTGACTGTTTTCTAAGAAATCATTAGTAAAATTTTAGAAGGCTCCGGTTCTGAGGTACTTCAGGATACTTATCGTCGCTACTTCAGAAATTTTTGGCAATAGTAGGAACATTCGCATACCAGCTTGCTCTTTCTTAAGTGCTCAGTGTTGAAGTGCAACTGTATGCCAGGAATTTTATAGTGAATAAGATTATGGTGTCCATGTTTATTCTCTGCAGCTGCTGTCCATTTGGAATTAAATCCGAAGGCACATGGAGCAATATTCTATGTCATTTCAAGGTTGTACATAAATTGTTGGTAGTGTAAAAAATATTTGCTGATCATATCATGTGTGCCTTGGTCTTTTGCACAGATCTTATAATGTAAGCACCAGCTGGGCTGACTCGACAATGAGGCAGAAAGATATTGCTAGATTGAATATGGTAACCATCAAAACCTCAGTGTTGCAGGCTCTATCGGCAAGCCCCCAGCAGCTGGTGATGGAATTTGGGCATGAAGATCTAAGCCAGAGAGTGTTCACTACTGAAGCGTACGACCATGCAGCACAGGTGAGTCTTGTCAAATACCACTTTTGGTGTATTATTAGGTACACGCATGAGTACTGTGGAGACATTCTCTTTGAGCACTGGTCCAATATGGCATTGATATTGTTCCTGTACCCAGCTTGGCTGTGATACTTCTCCCAGGCTCCATCTGAAATAAATTAAATGCTGTTTAGGGTTGAAGGTCTTTGCAGTTTAATACTAATTTGAACATGTACCTCTAGGTATTCTGAAGATATCAGTAATTCTCCACATGATGCATTATCTGAGCGTGGACTGCAAATCCTTCCGTTTGCTGGGTGGTAGGATAATGTGATCTTGGGGCCAACAGATGTACTGTTCTGTTCTCAGGTGTCTTCTGAAACTCACCAACGTGGTGGATTCATAGCTGCAGCTCAAGCAACGTTGACAAAGGGGAAGGGTCAACAGCAATTGATAGGCGTATGCCTCCCTGTTGTTATGAGCCCACAGGTTTCTCACCAGCTGATTTCAGGTATAGACGTTCTGGAGTGCAAACTGAGTCAAGAATTCTCAGCTGCAGATCAGACAGTGCAAAAATGCTGCCAATTCTCGTGGACAAACCTTCTTAATTGCTGGCAACAACCGAAGAAGATCGCAGGTGGTTCATCATACTGTCCAATACCATGTTCAGCACTCAGCAACCTAGTCAAAAAGTCCACATTCCCAGCTCCAACAATAGTACGCAGGCGCAAAAAAAGGGCAATCTCTGGTCCAATTTACTTTGGTGATATCTCTATCTTGTCTTCTCACAGGTCAAATCGTCCTGTTTCACATTCAGTCATAATTGCACCCAAGATGGTGCTGCACCAAAATAGTGACAGGAATCCTTCACCATATGTGGCTTTAAAGAAGAGCCCACTGCAGGGTCCTCTTTATTATTCCTAGCTGGATCTATTTGCAAGTTTATGCAATCACTCAATCTTTCAGTTAAGTATAATTTTGAGTGATCTGCACTTTCCTGCTGGGGCAGATCCAGGATTTTTTCCAAACTTTCGCTGCATCCTGGGGCAAAGATTCAAATCTCAGATCAGCTAAGTTTTCTACACTTCAAAACCATCCAGATTTCTAGTCTGGTTTTGTTGTGTTATGATCCTTGAGAAGACATGCCCTGAAGAGATGATCCATTTCACTTGCTGTTCAGAGACGAATTTGACGAGTTTCACCGGTTCTAAAATACTGCAGATCTGGCACGAGTTGCCTAAGTTGGTAATCACTAGTCTCACGAATGCTTGAATCACTATGTATACTGCAGTTGCTATTGCATTGCTTTGTCTTTTTTACTGTGTGGGACTAAAAGCTTTTATGACCTATATTGATTGATCAAGCAAAACCTTGTATATGCTTGGCCCATTTAACAAAATCTGGTTCCTCTTTTCGAATCATGAACTGCATCTGCAAAATTGGAAAAAAATTGTCCTTGCTTGAGTGCCTCAGGGGATCTATTGATACACAATTATTTTTGTGATGATTGCTTTCAAGAATTTGATGCACTTGTTGACAATTATAATTTACTACAAGAATTGCTGTCAACTTGGGCAGCATTCTTCTAATCACACACTGTTCACAGGATCTCTAGTGATCATGGGATTTCAATACCTGAGCAGCTGCCCACACTTCTGAAAGCTACCCCTAGGACTTGAACCTTCTGAGGTCCTGTCTTGAAGGCTACCAGGGGATGGTGTGCTGCTTTATTCATCAAAGTAAATTTGTGTTGAGGTGGGTGCTCTCGTTTGTAGCAATCTGATAGAATCTTGATCCATGGCAACAGAGCTGCAGTCCCCAATTCCACCCACAATTTCACTGTTTCAGCTGCTACTAATTTGCATCACAATTCAGTGCAGGTTTTAGGGTTTAGGATGCACTGATTCTTGCACTTTCTCAATGTTTATAGTACATAATGCTCAAACAGAAATATTTCCCAAGCTTAAAATTAACCGACTCTGTACATAATTTGGGGCTAGACTGTCTATTTTTTAAAACATCAGAAACAGTAGCTTCAATTTTTCTAAAAATCACAATTTTTTAGAAATTATCATTCCTAGTTTTAGTGTAATTAGGTAGTAGGAGGTCTTAAGTTAATTAATTTACAAAGCTAGTTTTTGCTTGCAAAGCACTAATAGTTTTAATGAACCTCTGTATGACATCCAAGTACAATTTCAAGAGTAAATTTATGGTTCAAGTTCAAATGAAGACTACCAACATACATGTAGACTATTTTGTGCAATAATTTTGCACACTAATTATAACTTGAATAATTTTCATCATGCAAAATCTAGATTATAATAATATAATTGTCAGGAGTGGCAGGATATTTACTCCCTTGCAAAGTTGGGGATGAAAAAAAAAAATCTATACTTTAGTAACACCATTATATCTGGAACTTGATATTCACTTGACAAGTCAGAACTCAGTAGTATTGCCAGGAATTTAAACCAACTCTGTATTAAAATTAGGGTTTTGGGCAGATTAATTGGCGCAATAATATAAACTACTAAATTTGCACTCCATATCCATGGCTTAAATTCCACAGCCTTCGGCTGAGTATCTCTCTAAATCTTTATATTATATACTCAATTTGGTAATAGATTTCAAGATTTCAAACCTGATAATATATCACATCAAGATATCCATCATTTCAAAATTTTCAAATCCTCAAGATTTCAACAACCCCTCATCATGATTTCTAGAAATTGTACAGATCACTTAAACCAGCTCGGCCCTTAATACTATGCAGCACAACTAGAATCCCCCTGGAAGCAAGCAAGCAAGCACCTTGATCTCAACCAAATTATGAGACAAATGGAAATTCTAGATGCACAACTGCAGATCAGCTATCTCATTAATTAATGGGTGGAAATGGAAATTGCCGAAATGAAAATTTCTTTTGATTCAGAAAAAGCAGATTGCGGAAAAATAAATTTTATGAATTTCCAAACTTTCAATTCCTAGTCCATATTTTCCAACTCCATTTCCCTTCGAAGTTGTCCAGTTTTTTGCTGTGAGATCAGTGGGTATTTCTTAGTTGCCTGATCTGTTGCACCAATTAAGGCAATGGATACTTCTTAGTCGCCTGATCTGTTGCACCAATTAAGGCAATGGGTATTTCTTAGTTACCTGATCTGTTGCACCAATTAAGGCAAATTCTATAACTATCCAGCAGTCTAGGTTTTTTCTTTATTTTTCCATCAATCTAGCTTTATATTTTAGCTGCTGCTGTAAGCTGTGGTAGTAGTGTTATACACCATGTGCTATTGATCAGGAAATTCTTACTTGCTGGAGCTGATTCCATTACCAAAGTATTTTCAAGGGGAGAAAAAAATTCGCAGCTGTTTTGCTGAAATTATTTTTGCTTGTTGCCAATGTGGAGATATATACTTAGACAGTTACTGTAAGGAATAATTTTGCACTGGTCACGAGAATATGCAACCGTGCAGTGGGTGTACAATTTGTGCAGATCACTTCACCAGCTGTATGTACACATGACTTTGAATACTGCTTTATTCTGTAAAACTACATGATAAAGATCTAGTTAGGTTTTCTGCAAAATTTCATGTGAAAATTTTGTGTCTCTAGTGGACATAATTCATTGTAAACTGCAATTACTTTCTATTGTCTACCCTTTCCTTCATACTTCTCCAACTTCACAAAAACTCTCAAGCTTCAAGTATAATCATCTTTGGGTTCTAGCTAGTTACTTCATTTCCCTTAAGTAATCCAATTTCGTAGCAGACTAGGATTCTGGAGCTTGAACCAGATGTAAATTGTGCAAGAGTCAAAACCCACTTGGGTGCTACAAACCCTTTCTAATCTTCCCCGGATCCCATGACAAAAGAATTGGAGAGACCATGTATGCAACACTCTTACAAGATATATTTATTCCAAGAAGCATTTTGTGTTCAGCAGTACAGTAAGTTCTGCAAAGTGTTTAGCAGCTAGATAGTCGCATGGAGTCGACTGTTTGACAAATTTCTTCAACTACATTCATTGCTGATTGCCGAGCTGTCCCCTACGTGATCTTCTAGCTAGCTCATAACTATTGCTAGATCTGCAAGATCTGCTTCTGGGTCATGTAAGCATGTCGCTGTCAACACTCAAATCAGGAAGCTGCTGTGGATTGTTGTAGGGTCTGGATTGGCAGGACGTGATCATGTGACACTGAAGTTTCTGATCAAGAAATAAGCCTCACATCTTGACATCCAATTCCTGCCTGTCTTCATAGATTCTCTACTGCAAATCACTGTCTGTTCCTAGATCCTAGACGAATTGTGAAGGTGAAGACTCCACACATATAGCGACAAAGCACGAGGCACATGAGACCCATAACTATCGAACATCATGAACATCTTGGGTGATAGATCCGACATCAGATCTAGCATCCAGGGAAGAAGGGTTCCAGAAATCAGATCGACGATACAAGGAAAACTGTTGGCTCCTTTGCAGCATGTCTGTTCTGAAAAACTGCAGATTCATTCACAGCATGCATTGAATGAATTCCTTGAGGTTTTTCAGATTTAGTATGTACTCATGAGAGCCATGCGCGTTCAGGATGTTCTACACGAGATTCTAGAATAGTATAAAACCAGCAAGAAGCAGTTATAAGCAGTTTGCCTCGGGTGGGATGTGGATCAAGTGCTTCGTTACCTTTTGTATTTGCATCCCTGAGGTGCCTCATCATCAGGCTGGAAACCACAACACCTTAAACATACATGTGCTGATGACAAGGGCGGCTGCAGGCCCCCACTTTACTAGATCCATATTCAACAGGGTCACAAATACACTCAATGCTATATGAAGCTTCTGGCACCCCACAGATCTCGACAACTGAAAAGACAAAGAAAACCCAGAGAACGGACCTCTAGGAATCCTTGTCACATGCAGTGACTGGCCGGCTGGCTTTGGTACCGCAGCAGCTTCCCCATGAGTAATGGGTACTTTGGAGCCGCAGAAGCTCCAGAGAGCATTGAGTAAATTTGTAATCCTGGGTTAGTTACTCGTGGCCGGACTAGTCATGCGCGGCCCATGATCTGATCCACATGACTCTTCAAAGAAATCTAGATCTAGAAATCAGATATGACATGACTAAGGGTAGACTGCAGATCTCGAAAACCCAACTCCAGATCTGTCCGTTCTTAACAAAGAGGAAACAGCACTGTCGTGCTGGCAACAATCAGCAAAAACAAAACCCAACAACAAACAGACAAACTGTGTGTTACTTAGTATTTATTCATGTAGGTTGGGTTAAACTACCGCAACAACGACAAGCAAACATCAGAACAATCCAAAAGGCAGGTTTCTTCGCTACAATACAATATTCTCTCACAACATCCTCTCGCCACCCACAAACAACATCCCTTATACCATGTACAACACACCACAAAAACCCAATAATACAATACATGGTGTTTCGTTTCGTTTCGTTTCCTTCCCAGACAGTCGTGCTAGAAAACAAACTGGCAGAAAGAGCCTTCAGGAAAGGAGGCGCGCTGTAACCCTCGCTGGGGGCTCATGTACGTACATAACCTAGAGAGGGACATGATGAAGTACTCTTGAACAACTCTCCTGAACAAGACTACAACAAGAAGTCCTCCCCTGGCCTTCCCTCCTAGAACCCAAACAAGAAACCAAGACAAAAGACAGTATAAATCCTCCCAGGCTTCTCCTCTAGAATGTAAACAAAAAGATTACAACACCCAGATCTATACCGACATTGCCACTACAGATCTAGTAACAAAACCCCCCAAGAAAACGATAATGCATCAAAAAAAAACAAAACACGCAAACAGAGGGCGATCGCGCACAGGAAAAAAGTGAGTAGCGGAATAGAAACAGTTGGGAAAAGAGAGAGAGAGAGAGAGAGAGAGAGAGAGAGGGAGGAGGAGGAGGAGGAGGAGCAACAGCACTGAGAGAGCAGCGATAAGAGAACGCCAAGCGCTACCGCAGCATCATATAGGGGCGCGGAGCGGAGCCTTGAGCGGCAGGCACGGCCTACGGCGCGCACTCCGGAGCAGCAGAAGGAGAAGGGAAGTGGGCGCGCGGCCGCGCTGATATCGGAGAGAGACAGAGCGCGGGTGGGCGGGCGGGCCCGCGGGCCCGCCCTCTAATAAAGTACGGAGGTGGTAGACAGAGGCAAAAGGTGACAGGTGGCAAAAGGACGGGTTACAGGGAGAATAGTGGGGTTACCAGATTTATTGAGGCACTTCCCAATACTTACTTATAATCCATTTCTCCGGGTCGCTCCGGGTGGGTGCGCCTGGTCCCTAATTAGCGCGCTGCTTCACCGCCGCACTAACTAACGTGGAGGAGCACGTTGCTAACTTTCCATGTGTTAACTACATAATGCCTTTAGTAGTACTTTTAGTAAAAATCCTACTACGGCACCTTCATTAACTGTTACTAATCCTGGTGGTAACTTACCCGGTACTTTACCGGTTTTCACAGTCATTGCTAACACAAGTACAATTCGCCTTTTGGTACTTATTACCCTCTTACTTAATTTACTATTTCTCATCAGTTACTTTTACGTTTATTGTCAGAACTTTACTTTTTTACGTCCAAAAATTTCCTTCGCAAATTGCTTCCCCTTGGTGTTTGCTCTCTAAAGCTATAGCAAATTGTAATGACAATTTTTTAATACAGGGGAAATAGCCAAAATTTTCTATAATTGCCTGCAATATGAAATGGCTCTTAAGATTTCTTTTTCTTTAATGTTTTGAATATCGCCCAAATTTTGGCTAAATATGGTTGTGAATGATAGCCAAGTGAGCAACGTCAGAAAAATGGGGGGGGGGGGGGCACCCTTGTAAGGGCCCATTTTCCGTCCAAAATACATTTGGAGTTAATGATTTTCTCCAAAAACATTTAACCCAAAAATTGGGAAAATTTCTTATAAATGTGCATATCTAGAGTAACTTCAACTAATTTTGCTAGATTTTTGGGCCAAAAAACTCCAATTTTTTATTTCCAAAAAGTGGAAAAAGTAGTGCTTGGAGTGAAGTTTAGGTTACTTTTATGCATAAAAAATAATGCCAACAAAGTGTTGGTGTTTTGTGCAATCTTGTGTAATTTAGTAGATTCATAAGGTCATGTCTTTTCTAATGGGTGGAAGGTCATAATATATCCAAGGTTATGTTTGTCTTTGGTGGGTTGGTGAGGTGGAGGGGGGCGATCAAGAAAGAAACGTCATCCCAAATTATCCAAGGGATTGGGTGCAAAGAATTTTGTTGAAAACATGTTCATTCATCTACCTTTGGAAATTACAATATTTTCTTCATTTTCCTAGTCTTGGGGATGGATGGTTGCTCACTCTTGATGGGGGCAAGGACATAATAATAGGAACTATTATGTCCATCTCAAAGTGAACCAGATTACAAACAAGTGTGGGCACATGAGAACCCCAAGGTTTGGTTACAAATCTAGCAACAATTTGGTTTTAATTCTGTATGCAAAGCTAGACAATTAGTGTTTCATCAGGATTGACAACTTAATTTGAAATGGATGTTGGTATATTAGGTCAGTTTGGGAGTAAACAAAGAGGAAGAGGGTTATATGCATAGGTGTTGGAATGCATCTGAAACGGTGCTATCCAAATAATCGATCCATTGATTTTGGGCCTTTACAAGAGTAATATTTTGACATCCAAGGTGACTTACTAATTGTATCCCAAGCTCCACTCATAAATGTGAAAGGGAGACTACCGAAACAAAATCACAAGGACCATTCATTTTATCTCGCAATTCAACAACAATTTTTTATTTTATGTAGGTAATGTCAAAATTTATCGCCTCTAACTGGTTTGAAGTATCACTAAACCCTCTTTCATTACATTCTTGGTTGTTTTTTATTTATTTATAAAAGATTAAATTAATTTAGAAGTCAAAATTAAATTTCATTGTACATTATTTTATCTCAAGTATTGACACAATTATTAAATGTATTAACATAGATATTGATGTACCGTATACTACAATCATAAATATTGCATACCATTGATAAAGTTTCAATAATGTGTAGTGTTTATCACAATGACACCATAATTATTATAATGAATATATAAAATCAAACATTAGTATTCTTTGCATTTTACTCAAGTATGGAATAAAGTATAAGTTTACATAGATTTCAATGTGTAGACGTTTGTAATAGTTATATTACTAATATTTTAGGGTTTGCAATTCACATATGAAACACAACCACATGTATTATTATTCTTTGGAAATTGCATCATTGATATTACATGTCCTTGTACATTTAATTTACATGTTTTCATGTATATTATGATATGTAATTATTGTTTGGATTTTTTGACCAAACATAATATTATTTTGTAGTTATGGTAAGATATTCTCATTATTCACAAGTAAAATTGTGTGTGCACATAATAATGTAGAGAGTGCATATTGTCCGAGGTTATAAAACATAGGTATTGTCAAGGAGATTGATAATTTGTATTCAAAGCAATTGGACGTACATCATTGGTATTACCTCGCTCATATATACCCACATATGAAATATTAATTTAACTATCACATAAAAATTGATGATTTTAATTTATGAGAAGAATATTTAAAAGGTCATAATTTGTTTTATCTACTATAGCTCCTTTGCCTTTTATGTTTTGATTCTAGTGGTACGTGTATCATAATACACCATGGTATGCCCAAAAGGCGTTCATGTGCAAGATGTGGCCATTCTTGTTTTGATGCCCAAAACTCGCCAAGGTTTTGGGAATGTGATGATGTCATGGCCAGTTACATGCCATTTGCTAGTGTGAGAAAATACATTGAAAGAATTTTAAAAACAAGGATGTTCCATGCCAATTCATATGGTGGCATTGGAACTAACCATAAAATTTGATAAGGCCAATGATTGATTGTCACATTGGTCATGATTGGTAAGTAGGTCACATGAAAATAAATGCACTTGAAATGGGGATGTATGTGGGTACAACATATTGAAATCGATAACATCAATGTGCTTTGTATGCATGTAAGTATCATTGCAACTTTGGATTGCCATGATAATTTGAAGCATTTGAAATCAAAAAAGTAGGGGTGGGCAAATGCATATTACAATGGACCAAAAAATGCATTGAAAAAGCCCATTTCTACATTTTTTTGGTGTTGTCATCACCTTTTTAAATGAATTTTTTGATTACAAATTCAGTTTTTGCAAGAACTATGTGTTGTACATTTTTTTAAAAACATTATAAAACACATTCAATGAAAACACTTGAATCAAACTCAAAAAATATATATTGAAAAGTACTTGTGAATTTTGACCTTTCAAAAAAGTATTCAAATGGTCACTTTCATTAATAATAACATCCTTAATAAGAATTTTAGTCTCCATTTTAATCATACAACTTGTGACAAAGTACTATCAAACAAATAATTTAATAACCCAAGATCTATGAATCCATTTATAATTATTTAGGGACTAAATAAGGATTGTGACTAAATTTAAAACACAAGTTTTAAAGTCCCCTTTAAACCAAAAATTGAACATATGGTTTTTTTTTTAAATATGATATTTTTATGATAATATAGATCGTATATATGAGCCCTTTTTTTAAATTAAAAAATAATAATCTAACTCAAAAAACATCATGTAATTGGAAGGTCAGGAATTTTTACATTGTGACACAAAAAGAGGGACACCATAATATGTATTTATTTGATGCATGGCCAAGTTTTCCATGAAGTGTTTGTACAAATATCCAAATGCTGCATAAATTGTTTGGTATCATCAAAAGCACACTTGTGAAAATGGTAATCCAACCCATGGAACATTTGACTTTAAATTTCAATGTGCAAATTGTATTTTGATAGAATTGAAGGCTTGGACTCAAAAGTAGTTGGATAATGGTCTTACCACTAGGGAAATATACAAGGAACATAAGAAAATATGATGCCATGCATAGTTTCTTGGGGAAAAAAAACTTGTGGAGATGATTTTTTGATTCAACAAACCATCTAATATTATGAAAATAAAATGAGGAAATGGAGTGTTAAGAAGTGCCACATTACTGATCATATGAGTGTGCATATGTGGGTTTTGGAACATCTAAAGAAAAAAAAAATCTTCTTGTAAAAAGAAGAAAAAACAAAGGACTTACCCTTCACAATTGGCATACAAAACACCATTGCAATTTTTTGGATGTAATGGAGCATTTTCCATGGATGAAGCTTTTGGTACCAATGTGCAACAGTATCACCTTTTCACCTTGATGGTGTCTGAACATCATTGTCAAGGTTTACATATAGCATCAATAATCACAAGTTGGTAAATAAAATTTGATTTAGTGTTGAAAGAACATGCTTTGAAAGAGGATCCTACTTGGAGGCCCTCATGTTTCATTATAGATGATGCCCCTCAAGAACATCATGCAATCAAATACAACACACAATTTACATGTACCTTGTACCATTTTGTTTTGTGTAATTTTGTTTTTAAGGGTTTTTTTTTAAATGTTTAATATTTTCATGTGGTTGTGGGTGTGGTTGTGTTTTCCTTTTGAATGGTTGTTTATGTTTTTTCATATTGGGTTGAATTATCATTCTTTTGTTAATGGATAATATATATATTTTGTAATCATGTGTGAAAAGACAAAAATGTAGGTACATTCATGGTTGGGGTACACAAAAGGAATGTCTCGCCCCAAAATCACTTTCAAGACACTACTTTAAATGACCATTACATTTACGAAATAATTTATTTGGTAGATTTTCTTTTCATTAGATACTCATATATTTCTTGATTAAAATGGCAGTGATTTTTTGTGATTTGGATTATTAAAACATGTCCTTAAATGTCATGAAAGATGACTTAGGAATTGTGTCCCACTACGTAGTTTTACCAAGAAGGATTCAACAAGACTAGCAATAATTGTTCAAATTGCTCCATATTTTGACCACAAATAAAATAAAATATGTTATGTATGATGGCACAAATTTTTAGTATGATAAATCATCAAATTTTGTGGAATTGATGTTAGAATCTTGGATTTTTTCATAAAACAGATGCATTGATAAGGACAATCAAATTCATTTCGTTAATTACAAATTTACATTTCAAAGGTTTGGAAAGAAGTATACAAAACATGGGTGCAAAAAAAAAGGACATTATTTGATGTTTTAATAGGGTTTTGGCACTCCAAATGAAAGTATGTCATTTTGAAATGTTAAAGTAGTCCTACATTCCTTTTTGGTTTATACTTGAACAAAACATTCAAAATTTGTTCAATTGATTTGAATCATTGATTATAACATTTATTGGTTGAAAACCTAAACATAGATATCCCAGTTTCATTGTTTAACATCGCAAAACATTCATTAATGTAAACAATGTTAGTTTAGTTCAATTTAATATGTAAGCTTGTCAAATATTGTTGTCCATCTTCAATTGAATCAAAATACATCATTTTCATTTTCTGAAATTAATTAAAAAACAGTATTGTCATTGGTAGTGCATAGCAAAACGAAACATTAATTACATCATATTTATGTTGTGATTCAATTACCCTTGTTATAACTTGTAATGCCTATGATGGGGGTATGTGGGAAATGTGTTTGCAATATTTATGTTCATGTTCCATGATTGCAACATGTTGATTTCACATAATCAAAATATTCATTCTAGAATATTGTTAATTGTGCAACATTATGTTATGATTCAATTAACCCTTGTTCTAACTTGTAATACCTATGATGGGGGTATGTGAAAAATGTGTAATATTTATGTTCAAGTTCCATGATTACAGCATTTTGATTTAACATAATCACAATATTCATTCTAAAATAATGTTAATTATGTGCTATTTATGTTGTGATTCAATTGACCTTTGTTCTAACTTGTAATACCTATGATTAAGGTATGTTGAAAATATATAATACCTATGATACGGTTCAATGATTGCAACAATATGTTGATTTGTGTTATTCACAATATTCAGTATACAATACCTTTGTTCACCATATTATAGAAACCCAATAGTATTTTAACCATTCGTCCAACCACATTATAAGAAGCCACATGTGCCCCCTTAGACCACTACTTTTTCATTGTTTTTTTGAAAAATATTTTTAGAACTATTTTAATACATCTTTTTTAAAAACATTAAAAATATTTAAAGTTTTCTTTATATTATTATGTTAAGGTGTATATTTTTAAAATCCCAAAATATGTCATAAAAAATATTTTCAAATTGTGCTTTTAGCATCAAATTTGCTTTTAAACAACGGTTACAAGTCCTTACAAATGTAATTACGTATTTTTCATTAATTCTAGATTGATTCCAAATTTTTACAATATGTACATAATGTATTAAAAATAACATTTTATAAAAATATATTCTACTTATAATTTTTATTTTTCTTACAATTCAAAATTCCAAAAATTAAGTAGTGGTTATGATTGTTAATGGTACATGTTAATATGATTACACTCCCATTTAACAATGTTGTACCAATGATCCCATATATGAAGATCATTTCAACACACATGCATGAGATGGAAATACATGGATGCATGTGCGGCAAATTACATCTCTAATTTTCATTTGTTTCCTTTTTTTAGATAACCTTTGCAACTTTCTCCCAACACCTTCCTCATTTTTAATGCCTTTTCCTTATCCTTTTCCTTGACTCCTTCCTTGACCTTTTTTTTACCCTTAGCCTTGCCCATTTCTTTCAAAAAAATTTTACCCATTGCCTTGGCCACCATTAAGGCCTATTCCTTGGCCTTGCCCGCCTTCCTTGGTGTGGCTTGTGAACTATGAAAAGATCTTCTTCTCCTGCTATGAGATCCTATTGGTTTTTCCACCACCTTATCATCATCATCATCATCATCATCATCATCACCTTTTTCAATTTTCTCACCTTCCTCACCTTCTTCAAAACTAACATCTAGACACCCATCTAGTAAATTGCCACGTAGCATCCAATGCCCCTTTGGAATGTCTCCACATGGTCATATCATGTTGCTTCTTCTTGATTTGAATAAATGCTTTGATGTATGCCTTCTTGCAATTCTCTTGCCCATCCCACCATTTAGTCCTATAATGAACATGCCGAAAAAATCGAAACTAGGAAACAATGAAATTAATCAACAAATGATTAAAATTAAAATTTTAACTACTTGCCAAAAATGAATCATTTGATTTATATGGTATTTCTCCAACCTTAGCAACATTTTTTTCCTCTTTTTGGAAAACCATGGGCACTTGGATCCATATGCCCACCTCAACCTCATGTATGTTAAAAAGAGTTTTGAAGTCTTGACAAGGTTGTTAATCTTGGGTCCAAGCATGGTAAAGTGGACCAAGAAATATGTTTGCCCAAATCCAAATTTTTAATATGGTAGTTTCTCAAAATAAACATAAGAAAGTAGGTTCAATTCTTTTAAAAATTTCATTATGAAAGTCTCCATGCTTCCATTGAATTTTGATGAATTGAATACAAAATTTTAAAAATTTTATACAATAAAATAGGAAACAAGTAGGAATGAAACTAACATGTTGATTTGTGTTCATTGTTATTTATACATTAGACGTTAAATATATTTTGATTATATTCTATGAAAAACTTCAAAGTTCATTAATATATTTAGCATGCCATTGACTTAAAAATAAAATAGATCCAATATTTAATCTACTTTGCAAGTTGTGACATATGCTTTAATTTTGATGAATATATATAAACTTACTTTAAACATGTGGTTTTAAAATATAATTGTAACAAAGTCAAAGAAGTTCATATAATTAAACATTAAAATAAATAATAATTTTAATTCAATATAACAATGCCTACTTGATGACCACTTTCCATTTATGCTGCAAGGTAATTCTTTGGTCTACTTTACCATGTTTTCACCTCCTTGTCATTATCTTCCAAATTCGAGAAAAATTTCCATGGAACCTCCCTTGCACCCCCATCCAATGATGTCTAGTAGCTTTGGCAAGTCATTGTCCAAAATTAATGCCAATGGAGGTGAGTTGAAATTGGGAATCTTCTTGTTCCATTCAAGCAAAAAATCCCACTTGATAGTTGCCCTTCTTTTCCACTTGTTCTGCATCTTGGACACATTATTCCTTACTTGAAGATGCATGGTGCCTTGAAACCATTGGTTCATCTTGGCATGCTTGTTTGTGTGAGCCATTCAAATTGGTGAATGGTTTTTCCCCCTTTTCCTTAAGGAGCCAAATCTTATTGATGTTCTTGAAATGACAACACAAGGCAATTCGTTATTTCCATGAACCCATAATATACAAATAACATTCCCCTCCTTACCAACCTTGCCCCCTTTTTTTTCCAATGATTACCTTTTTTGGCTACCAAGTAATCGGATGCTATAAAAACAAAACCAATTACAACAAACATAGGTATTATAATGAACATGAAAACAATGTAGCAAAGTAAATATCCATGACATAAGTAACAAATTTGTTACTATGGAATCTTGACATATATGTTTGTTTTTAACATGGGTATTGCATTGGGGATCTCAAATAAGTAAAATGCATCATAGGTATTACACCAAATTAAGTGCACCAAAACCCTAAACCTTTAAACCCATACCCTTTGCATGAAATTGGTTTAAATTTTAAAGCACAAAACATATATATTGTACCAAAATTGTAAACCCCTAAACCCTAAACATTAAACTTATGTTCCATTCAATACACTAAACTTCCAAACCTAATACCAATATTTTTTTGTTTCACTCTGATAAACCCTAAATACAATTTCATGCAATATTAAGTCAACATAGGTATTGCACAAAATGGGGTTTAAGGTTTTGAACATAAAACATAAACATTGCACCAAAACCTTAAACCCAATACCCAATATCAAGGTTTGAAAACCATACACCCAATTCTTTACAATATGATTCAACATTGAATATGGGTATTACAATAATTTGGACTTAGGGTTTTAAACATGAAAGAAAACTATTTCATCAAAAACCTTAAAATTGTAAACTATTGTTTCATGCAATATTTTAAACCTCAAGACCCAATACCCATACTTCAAATATTTCAATGGTTAGTAAACCTTAAACCCAATTTCATGTAATACCTATTCAACATGGTATTGCACAACATTGGGTTTAGGGTTTTAACCATGAAACATAACTATTGCACAAAAGGTGTGGTACATAATTTTATGAATATATGGAAATCATTGGTATTGGCATGTCAACAATATAAAGAAACATAAAATATTGTAAATTTAAAAAATTATTTAAAAAATCATATTGTTTCCCATCAAAACAATGATGGGGTTGAGTATGGCTTCATGTTGAACATTTGTAGAATTTTCCATGGTCACAAATTCTACTAGTTCAAACAATAATGTTCAAAGTGCCAATTGTTCACCTCCCCCTTTCACAATTTTTCCATCATCAACAATGGAAACTTCTTTTACAATGTCATCCAGTGAATTTACAATAACCAATTTTGAATACATCAAATTATTTTCAACATTAAAAAACATAATGACATTTGACATTCTAAAAATTCAACAATGGGTTTAGGATTTCAAGTTGCACCTTTCAAAAACAAAGATGAACAATTGTATTAAAAAATAAAATAATTCTTTTCCTCCATCTCCCTATTATTGTTACAAAAAAAACAAGGGGGAGCAATGCCCCTCGTTTTCCTCTTATTGCAACCACCGCTACCACTATTGTGAAATAAAGTGAAGGTGACGCAATGCCCCCCATCTTCTTCTTGTTGTAAATGTTGCTAGCACCTTCGAGAAACCACAAAACGAAAGGTGGCATCACGATGCCCCTCGTCTCCCTAGTATGCTACGAAAAATAAAAACTTGGGGGATGCCTTTTACTCTCATCTTCCTCTTGCTATCATGAACCTCTTTTCTTCTTGGAATTAGTAAACACAATGATAAGACAACATGGCAACAATGCATATTGCCCTCGTGTTTTGTTGCCAGGTTGCAATAACAAACACAAAAACAAGAAGAAAACTAAAATACGCACACACAAACAAGAGCAACAACAAAACAAAAGAGAAAACATAAAGGGAAAAAAAAAGCTTACTTCTCAATGGAGAGTGTTGTAAAAAAAAAAGAAAAAAGAAATAAAGCGATGCTTTAAAAAACCTATAATTTGAAGTGAACCCCTAACTCTAAAATTAGATTGATATTAAATGACAAAAGAAAATATTTTTGAACCCAAACACTTTCCTTTCACCATGAATGATTAATGAAAGAAATAACAATGATATTGGTGGTCATTGTAAAATCTCCACAGGACTCACAACCCCACACATATTAATGCACCCACACATTTAATAAAATATTAAGCAATAGACCCACACACCCCAACAAGGTTCTTGTGGGACCACAATTGTTAGATGAAAAAATCCAACCATTTGGTTGTGGTGAATTAAGATAACTTCCCAATGTGGGGGGTCAATTTGCCCTCTTGGCTTAAGAGATGGAGATCCATCTGGGTATGTGTTTGGGGATTCTCAAGGGTAGTTGACAAAGTTGGATAGCAAATTATGCGTACAAACATGGCTAGTTATAGGAATGTTTTTTTTGTTCTTGTGGGATATATCTTGCTTGGGTGTGGTGGTTTTGGGTTTTGATCTATTTTAGTATATCTCCTTCCTCCCTCTCACCAACACTTTGGGTAAAGCGGAGAACTTATGAACTACAATGATTATACGAATAATGTGTTTGGTAATAGCTAGTAAAATATCAAACGTCTCTTCAAGTGTGAACCTACAACTTTTATCCCATAAAAAGCATTTGTATGTTTTGCAAAAGTTGTACATCATGATGGGAGTGACACAAGGCATGATATACACCAGGACCAAAGGCAAAGTTGATTAAAGCCCAATTACATAATGAATGTGCCCCCCCCTCCTCCTAAAGTAGATCATAGTTGTGATGTTGAAATGAAACCAACCTAACCCAAGCAAAGGCGTTTGACAAAGACCAATTACCTACCTACTCAAGTCCCCTCCCCCCCCCTAAAGTAAATCATGGTTGTGATGTTGAAGTGAAACTAACCTAACCCAATCAAAACCATTTGATAAAGTCCAATTACCTACTCAATGTGGGCCCGGCTAAAGTCGACCATGGTTGTGATGTTGAAATGAAACTAACCTAACCCAATCAAAACCATTTGATAAAGTCCAATTACCTACTCAATGTGGGCCCGGCTAAAGTCGACCATGGTTGTGATGTTGAAATGAAACTAACCTAACCCAACCAAAAGCACTCGATCAATCAAGACTGATTACCTAACTCAATGTGGCCCCTCCCCCCATCCCAAAAGTAAACCATTGTTATGGTGTTGAAATGAAACCAACCTAACCCAACCAAAGGCACTAACTAGATAAAGGCTGATTACCTACTTTATGTCCCTCCCCCCAAAGTAGACCATTGTTGTGATGTTGAAATGAAACCAACCTCACCCAACAACCATATTTGCATGTACCACAACATACTTTCCAACACCACACAAGTGGAGACAACAACTTGCAAGACCAAAAGGACCTGCTTAAGTGAATGTATCACACTCAAAAACAAAGTATCACAAACCCCAGGACAGCACATTGTGAGAGTGTGAACAATAAATCACACACATGTGTATCCAGCCATGAAATCCTAGTGTAAGTGAGTGTATACTTGTTCTTGAAGGCATCTATGGTTCTATATAGCATTAGAAACATGGGAAACATACGCCAAGTCCTTGATGTTTGTCCTTGATGTTTTGGTGAAGTGAAGAGGGAAGGGGGTTTAGCCCATTATTTCCACTCCCCAATTTATGTGTCAAAAATAACAATTAAAACAAATGTCCTAGCACAAGTGACCACCATTCTAGTCTTTTCTTGACCAATATGGAATTTTGAGTAATTTTTGTCACTACAAATTCAACAAAATTGCTGCAAATATATAAACCAAAAAAATTTGTGTTTTAGACTTAGGCCAAGGAAGATGTAGCATACAATATGTGTGCAACCACAGATAATTAATGGTTACAAAATTTTCTAAGAAACTCAACAATAAAAAAACATTACATTTAAGGAGTCTTTCCTTCTTAGTGTTTTTTTTTAAAAAAAATTCCATTTTTTAATTTCTCATTTTTGTGACAATTGTCAAGAAGATTTTACCAAATTTGGTTTTAAACAAGAGATGAAAGTAAAAGAATTTAAGCATCCTTCTAAATTTTTGGCTAGACATAAATGAGAACTTGATGATCAAATACATCAAAAAAATTTAGTATCTCTATTGCAAGTTTCTCTAGGAAAAAAATTTGATTGAACTTCCTTCTCTTTTGTGTTCCTCTACCTTCAAAATAAGCAAGGTTCAGGTGCTTTTTTTTTTTCCTTTTGGCTTTGGGCTTGGAGTTAGAGTTCCAAAAGAAATGTTTGTAACAAAACTCTCAAAGGGACAACAACACATGAATAAAGCTAGCTAGGTACCTCACTTTTTGAAAGCCACCCAAAGAGGTATTCCCCACTAAGGACTAAATCTAGCAGGTAAGGCCCCAGGGTGGGGCATTGTCAAAATAAGTAGAGCCAACAACAAAGCTTTAGGTGATAGACGAGTCCACCCCTAACTCATGGGCATTACTCATAGTAACCAGTTTAGGAGCCCAATTCAAGGGCCTTTCTTCAAGCTTTCTCCTACATGGGACAAGCAACCTTTCCTAGGCTCCAATTTTTGTGCTATTATTGTTCATTTTAATATGAATTGAACAACTGAGAATGTTATTAAAATGTGATTAAAATGTGAATCAACAATGAGAAAATTAGATATGCCTTGGAATAGTCCTGAAAAACCCATTCTCACATTGTGGAATAATGGCTCACTCTACGGGCTTGCCGCATTCCAAGGTGAAATGGGACCTACCCGATAACATGTAACACATGAGGTGAAGGCTATATCTTCAACCTAATTGTACATAGATCACAAGGCATAGGAGGGAAGGGTTCTTCCGTATACTCCTTAAAGAGCGGGAGAGTTCTTACACATACTCATTCGAGTGAGAAGGATCTTGTAGTTGTAAGATCCATCCCACACACTCTTAAGGACCCCGGAGTAGCCATAATCACCGCTATAAGGTACCCTCCAAACAACACCAGGAATTTTTTCTTGGAGTGCTTTAAATATAAGGTGACACCCGACTTCTTCGAGGGCATTACCAAGCATTACCCGAAATAAATTTATTTTCATTTTGTCTCACGATACATGGAGGAGGGTATGCAACGGGCACCCATAGAAAAAACAACATGAAGAGTTTCCAAAGAATTTTTTTTCAAACTGCCCCCTGAATTTTGAAGGTATGTAATGTAACCTCCAAATAAAAATACAAATTTGTGCCTGGTGCATTTTGGTTTATTATCTAGACCCATTTATGAAGGGAACAGCACTTACCATCTATCCCACATTAAATTCAAAAAAATTTAAAAAATTAAAATCCAAACCCCCCCCCCCCCCCCCCCCCCCCCCCCCCCTCCCCCACCCCTACCAACAAAACTCAATTTTTATTTTCGCCCATTCCAATACTCAAAAACAGCTAACGACAGCCAACAACTTTAAACA
>Ga0116231_10006290_pt1 | contig 22771 bp, 22 predicted proteins | sample S1TSphgellanicum_2_FD_89695 | JGI IMG/M metagenome (GOLD analysis project Ga0116231, IMG submission 89695) | Host-associated microbial communities from peat moss isolated from Minnesota, USA - S1T2_Fd - Sphagnum magellanicum MG | ecosystem: Host-associated > Plants > Peat moss > Unclassified...
CCAAGTTTGTTGGCTAATAACATGATACATCACACAAAACCACAAAAACATATTAAAAAAATGAAGAACACCATGAACATTTGTACCCATATAAATAATAACAACCAACAACATTTAGAAGGACCTACAAATGAAATTTAACAGTTGGTCATCAAATTTAGCATTTTCAAACCAAACATTATTACAAAAATAGGTTTATTTCATTGGAGAATCTAATTAAAAATGACCAAATTTGGAGATGTGTTAAAAGACCATCCTATCAATATAAACAAATTGATTTGGACCTATTTGAAATGACAAGGTGGTCTTTTTGACAAGGTTGGTCAAATTTTTACCTAACTTAAAACCATTTATTTTCTAGATGATTATTATTTTGAAATTGTAAGTAAGTAAGTAGCTAGCTAGGTAGTAAACATGTCTAGGTAGTTCATAAAAGGTATATTGTAAATGGTTGCTTAACTTAGCCTACTTACTTAAACTAACAAGTACCTAACCTAGTCTACCAAACTACCTTAGTCTAACCTACCTACCTCAACCCCTTAACCATGCACATAGGTTACAAGAATAAAAAATTGAATTCCTCACTTGCAAAAGGATAAATCAAGTATTGATCAATGGATTACACCATTAAAAAGTTACTGTTTTTATCAAAAATTTAATTTCACATCATTACTTATGTAAGTAAGTAAAAAAAGTTAGATAATTAATAGGTAGGTTGTAAAATGGTAAGTAGGTAAAAGCGATAACTATTTAAATTGTAGGAGGTAGAGGAAAGTGGGTAGGTAGATAGGTAGGAAATAAGAAATAGGAGATAAGTAGGTAGGTAGGTAGGTAGGTCGATAGGTGGGTAGATAGGTAGATAGGTAGGTAGGACATAGGAGATATGTAGGTTGTAGAATCATAGATAGCTGGAAGGTAGGTGGATGGTTAGGTGGGTAGGTATGTTCATAAGAAATAAAAGGTAGGTAGGATGTAAGATGGTAAGTAAGTAGGTAGCTAGGTAGGTAGTAGGAGGTAGGAGGTTGGTGGATTGTAAAATGATTAATAGATAGATAGGTATGTAAATAGGCCTAGGATACCTAGATAGTTTTGATAATAACTAATTTAACTTATTAATTAACATACGATGTTTGATTTGATTAGAAAGCCATTCATTGTCTTCACCAAGTATGTCATTTTTTTTTATTCAACTTGACTAGATGTTCCACTTAATTTGAATTCATTCACCATTTTGACTAAGGTGGTCAATTTTTTGTTTAACTTGAATGAATGTTCAATTTGATAGATGGTCAAATAAATCATTCTAAGCAAGTTCACTAATGAAAAAATACACATTTAATTTAATTTTCAAGCCTTTAATCAAAATGTACATACCCATTAGTCAAAAAGGATTAATTAACTTGGGCTAATTGAAAAACCTATGTTTGTAATACAAAAATTCAACATGTCCAAATGAATTCAAACTTTGCAAATAAAATTCAACCTCAACTTATCAAATCCAACATTTGCAAATCAAATTTAGCATTTTGAAGTTGATTTTAAATTTAACATCTCCATAAACAATTTAAGAAAATTCTATCAAGTTACATTCAAGTTTCGCCATTTCACAAACAACTAAAGACAAATCAATTCCTATACCATTAAATAAATAATTTTATAGAAAGATTTATAGTTGTATTCAAGTTTTTCCTTGTGCAAACAACTTTTTGTGTTTGTAATTCATGTAATGCAAAGTTCAAATATAAATCATAGGAAACAAAACAAGTTAGTAGATTAAGCTTTTGCAATTTTAATTGAATTTGAATTAGTAAACAATGAATGGTATTTTGACATGATTCTTTTGAGAGGCTTCAATATGGACATCCATTTGGTTTTCACATTCTTAACAATTTTGTTCCCTTTCCAAGTATCCAAGATTTAATTAGTTTCCAAAATTTGATATGTTATTTCAATGAATGGTTGAATAGCCATACATGTTCAACCTAGGGAGGTAATTACTTCCATTTTTTTCTAAATGATGTGTAAAAAAATGTAGGGTGCAACTTAAAGAGAAAATTTAATTTTTATATTCACTTCAATGTAAATGGGTGCCCATAATTGGATTATGAGAATATACCTAAAAAATATTCTCAATATTTTCAATCTTAAATTAAAAAATCATTTAATATTTTATTATTTCATAGCATACCAAAAAAACCATTTTATTTTATGTTCTTCACAAAATAAACAAAGAATAATCTCTTCAAATGTTCATCATGAACATTTCACTTTGTGTAATGAAGGTTAAATCTACCAATGATTGTAGAACTAAATTGGTTTTATGAACAACATAATGAACACCCATGGAAATGATGTTTAAAAATTCTTGATTTGTTTGGCAATACTTGTTTTTATACTTTGAAACACGTTCATCTTTTTGATTTTGATAAATAAAAACTTTTTGCACATATTTTCCATGGTTAACACCCCACCTTTCAGTAATGCATTCAAAATTATTTTGGTGAGGTTGTTAGAACCCAATCCATCAACAACCTTATCAATAAATACCAAAATAAATACCCTAATCTAGCAATCAACCACATATGCATGCACATAAATACCCATTGTGGTCAAAAACATCCCTAGGTAGTACCACTAGGAACATCACACCTTGATTTTCCTAGACCCATTGAAAATCATAGGAAACATTTAAATAAATATTTTCATAATTTTTTTTACATGAGTATATTTATTAAATTCCACATATTTTGAAATTTCAATAATATCAAGAATATTGTGTATTTTGATGTTCATAATCAATGCATTTAAAAAACATTTGAAGAGTGTAACGTGGTTCTTTTCCTTGAACTTTTTGGTTAAGAACACAAATTTGAAACATGATTTGAGAATTTTCTTGCGAATTCTTTCCTAAATTAATTTGGAAGTCATTTTATTTTTAGGTTTTTATTAAGCAATTAATTGAGTAAATATAATTTAGTTATGAATTTCCAAAGTTAAGGCTATCAATTTTTGAAAAGGCCATTTTAATTAAGTCATGTGTGCTACACCCTAAAGGATTTTCATTCGTTATGAATATGATAACTATCAAAATGATTTTCAATGTGCAAGAGAGTAGTGACAAGTTACAACCAAATAAACCTAAGCCTAATTCCAACTACACATTAAAAAAGTTTGAATAAAGACCTTAAGTCAATCAAAAAATAAAATAAAAATTATAGTTGTGAAAACATTTAAAGTAAAGGGCCCAAAAAATGATTTGGCTATTTTTGGTTCCTTAACCATTCCTTGAGGTGGTTTTTAGTGGTACCACCCAAGGATGCTTTCACCCTTGTTAACGTTTGTAATTATTTCATTATGAAAGAACATGCTATGAATTGGGCATATTATATGGTTTTAATAGTAGCATTTTGGATCATTTTGGACTTGGATGTACATGAAATTCAACATGGATGGACCCAACCAATTATATTGTATTAGTGCATGGTGGGATTATGTAGTCCCCCCCTGGGCTAGTAAACAACACATGTACAAAGACTCATATTTTAACATGGCTTGACCATGTGCAAGGAAATGAAATGATTTTGAGCAACTTTTTAGTTCCTTTCACTTACAAGTTGTGTCAATGGGACCATACGTAACTTAGAACCTTTTTGAGCATACAACTTCATGTTCTTTAGGTGTGCACAATCCAAGTTGCAATGTAGTCACTAGTCTTCACCCCAAAGTTAGACAAATCTTGGAATATAATCATACAACCTTTGTGTTAAAATGTCCCACTTGGAACCAAATTTTTTTTCCTTGTTTTCAATCAAACATTAGACCTTACACTTCACATTATGAATAAACCCACCATTTAACAATAAACCTTCGATTCATGGCAATCTTGTTGCCCATATAATTAATGATAATTATGTGTTATATTCATGAAACTTTTTGGGCTTCTTCCCATCTTTCTTCTATTTCTTTGAAGGCGGGTCAACTTATAAATGAAACAACTCAACATTACAAGGTAAGTCATAGTGTGAATCTAACAACTTCATGATTTGCTCAAGTTCTATGAATTTGAGAAGGATTACACGTAAATTGAACTTGGAACAAGGTGTCTTAAGGACTTCACGACCATTGAATGTATAATTAGAATTTTATAGATCATTTTGTGTAAAGTTGTGGGGTCCAAGCATGGTAAAGTGGACCAAAAAGTACATCCATTCAAATTCCAAATTTTAAATATGATAGTTTCAATATAAACATATAAAAGTAGATTCATAACTTTTTAAAAGTCTGATTATGGGAGCTTCCACTCTTCAATTGGGTTTTGATGAATTGAATACAAAATTTGAAAAACTTTAGTAAAATAAAAGTAGGTAACTAGTAGGAATGAAACTAAGAGGTTAATTTATTACATTAATTCTTATTTCTACATTAGATGTAAGGTGTATTTTGGTTATATTATGAAAAATATAAAAGTTCATTAATATATTTTAGGTGCCATTGATTTAAAAATAAAATAGATCCAACACTTAATCTATAAGTTGTAATCTATTTTGTAGGTTGTGACATTTGCTTGAATGTTGATGAATATATACAAACCTACTTTAAACATGTGGTTTTAGAACATAGTTGTAACAAAGTCAAAGAGCTTCATATAATTAATCATTGCAGTAAATAATGTTTTTAAGTTCAATATATTAAGGCTTACTTGATGATCACTTTCCATTTATGTTGTAAGGTAATTTTTTGGTTTACTTTACCATACTTTCACCTTGTGGTCTCAAAAAGACAATTTATAAAATTATGAAGAGGCCATGCTCCCTTAAGAAGAAACCTCAAACCATTAGAGGAACTATAAGACCAAGGAAACAAGATGGAATCAGAGACAAGCACCAAAGGCATTATGAAATCTAAATTCTTAAAAAAGTTGAAATATTAAAATATTGAAAAAGACAATGTAAATTTTAAAGATAAGAAAAATAGTTGAAATTCAAGAATAAATAGGACCAATTAGGAACTAATTTTCTTAAAACCAGAATGCAAACCATTTGTAGGTTTGTGAACCCCTCCTTCACCATGGTCAATAACACAACACACGATAAAAGACAGTGATAAGCACAAATAAAGTAACACAAACTTGACATCATAAGAGACAATAGAACCACAAGGGAAAGTGAAGAAAGATTGATGAACTTTGATTTGATTCAAGAAGAAAAAAAATTCAATAATTTTGTATTTTGTACATCGAAATTGACAAAAACAAAGTTTAGGCATTGTACAATTGAGAGTTCCTACAACCATGGTGGGAGTCAAAACCCTAGAAAACTAATGACGAATTAAAGGAGGATATACCTTTGGTCATGCAAAAACCATTTTCATTATAATCATCTTTAGCATGCCAGCCAAACAATCTATTTTTTCCATATCTTTAAACTTGAAATGACCATTTTCATTCATTTGCCCAAATCCATATTGCAAAAGGTAAATATAATGTGGGCATAAAGAAAAAACAACTAAAACATCCTTGAAGGCTTTAACTTGTGAATGTCCATTTTAGCTTTCAAGAGTTGTAAAAATATGATAAATCCCCACCCCCTACAAATGTAAGGCCAATAAGGACTTAATTGAAGTTGCATTGTAGTAATCCCAATTGCATTGCTCAACTACATTTGGCAAAAGATTTGCACTATTAAGTTCAAGGGTTGGGGATGGAATCTTGGAGTTGATTACAAAGTGGCTCCAAAAAGGAGCTTGAAAAGCTATTGGTGGCAATAGGATTAAGATTTCTAAAGCAACAAGGTGATGCGATGATCCCTTTGCTTGCTATAACACACATCAACTTGACAACATAGATGGACATTGTGGTGGTGATTTGGTAGTCTTCATCTCCATCCAACCACATTCATGATGAAGTTGAATTCCAAACTCTTGTTTACTATGTTGCACCTCCCCAAAGAAAGTGAAAAATATGCACTAGTTCATTAAAGGGAAATAGTAGTAGATTAGTAGACTAGTAGAAATAGTAATAGACTAGTAGAATTTTGATTCCTAACCACACACTACACCTTATGAAAAAATCAATCAAAATGGGGTGAAATTTTCCCATTATTTTATTTTGAAAATCTGGTAATTATTTAAAAAAAATTGCAACTACATATACATGAGCCAAGTTGCAAAACTTCGTTGCAAGAAGAATCACCAATTTGTAGCTCTATTATTTAGCCTAAGTTGTAAATTAGTTGATATTATGTCCCCAAAGTTCTACCCCTACCATTAGCCTAGGTGAAAATGGTGATCAACAATTTTGGAAAGAAAAACAAGATGTGGCAAACCATATGCAATAAAACCTAGTTGATATTGTGCATTTCATTTTAAGATTTAAAGATTGAGATCTTTAAATATTTTTTTCAAATTTTCATTAGCCAAAAATAAATTAATATGTTTCATTACAAAACTCTTATATCTAAACAAAAATATGTAATCACATTTCAAATATATAAAAGATCAAAAACAATAAATTCGGTTTCTTTTCAATTCATTTTGTTCAAATGCTTAAATTCATCTAATTCAAAATATATAAATTCTACCAAATTACTATGAACATTACAACCCACTTTTGCATCGTTTGGTCAATTATTATTCACAAAGATTAATTTTGAGCAAGATTATTTAATTGCCAATGGCAGATTCTTTTCAAATTGGTGAAAATTCCAACATGGGACAAACATTTTTCAATTTCAATTTGAGAATTTATGATCCTTGATATTTTTCTAGTTAAAAAGCCAAAAGTTGGGAACATGGTTTCATGTTTTTTCCACCATTTTAAAAAGACATTTCATATCTTTTGCATTCACCTGATATTTACAAAATATTAACAATTCTCAATTAACAAGTTCTATTGTATGGTCATTATTGGTGTTAACCACCATTTCAAAAAATTTAAGTTGATATCTTGATCAATTCTACAAAAAAAAGAACTTTCAACCTCAAATAATGGATGTAAATGCTAATAAGATTTCAAGAGCATAGGAAAGAAGGTTTCCTATCATAATTTCTAGCTCTGGCCACCCCATGTTGTTCATGATTAATAAAATAATAGATTAATACCAAACTTTTGAATTTAAAATCTAACTTCAAGGCTAGCATATTATGGGTTATTATTTTATCATATCTTGTCAAAAAGGAAAGGAAAGAATCAATGACCCCAATGACTTCCTTCTTAATGTTCTTTTCAAAAGTTCCTAATTCTATATTCAAGCTTGAGTCATCATCGTTAATCAAAACATCCATTAAAATTAGATGGTTCATCTCTTCCTTTAGTTTCAAGCTCATGAATATGGTTGCATTCAAAGCATCATTCAATAATTAATGATCCTTGGATTAATTTAAAATGCAAGAAATGACAATAAGAAACAAAATGTTTAATATAATCTATGGTGTATGCCATATGAGTGGAGGGGGAATACAATTGGTGACCTTAAGATTAGTCTACTTATTATAATAGATGGCAATGGTTTCTTGGAATTGGAGGGCCTTCTAAAACATGACCACTTTGTTTACAAACCTATGTAATTCACATTTTGAATCAAAAGGCAACATGTTGGAGTAAAAAGATTCAAAACAATAAAAGGGAAAGAAAACCAGAATAAAGTAACTTGCATTTTACTTTCTTTTGATTGGCATGTTCAATTTTCTTGGCTTGAAACCTATAATAATGCAAGCCTTCATCCATTCATGTTTTCCTATCCTTAACTTTTTAGGCCATGTAATACATTTTTACAAATTTGCTTAGGCAAATTTAACAAAAACATATTTCAAACCCCTAAAGACTTTTCTTTTTCAATAGTTGCATATTGATAAGTTTTAGAACATGCATGTCCTAAACAAATCCCTTGAAAATTTTCCATCACACCCGAAGCTTCTAACTTATTATTGACTTCAAAGTAATTGTCATGGTATTTAGATTTGCACCTTCATCTTTAACATAATAAGCAAGGATATTTTTGGTCAAGCCATATTGCTTAAAAAGGTCTTGTAAACTTCTTGCCAATGTTGGCCCTAATGTTTTAAATGCTTCAAATAAGCCAATTGTAATGTGTTTCATTATCTAATCTTCTTCAAAGAAATTTATAACCAATGCAAAAACATCATGCACCCCTTTGGACATGCACAAATCAAAACTTGTAGTAACAAAAACACATTTTGCCAAAATTAGTAAAACACATGTTTGTTTTTTCTTCTCGACCAAGTTTGGTAAAACTTCAAGGTTTTTTTGAAAGGAAAACCAACACAATGCCATAATTGCATTACCAAACATTTTAACCAAATACTTTCAACAATTTGAATGGGCAAATGGTTTTTGACAACTAATAAACCCAAATTTTCCACAAATTTTTTATGGTACACATTCTCCTTTTTGTATTTGGATCTATGGCCCCAAAAAAAATTGGAGATTGCACTTGCACTCATTATTAGCCTTTCCTTTGTAAGTAATCTTTCCAATGAAGTTTTTAGACTAGTTATTACTCACATTTTCTTTAATTTTTTGGCAATTAGTCCATGGTCTACATCCACATATGTTTTTCATGTAGTTATCTCATTACTTTTGAAATATGAAACAAGACCTTTCACTACAACAAAAGGTGTCCTATATGCTAAGTGATTTCAAGAGTGAATTCGTTGGTCACAATGAATGAGACATAGTGGAAAAGTAGTGAATTCATTGATCTAGTGGACCGAGACTAGTGAATTACACCCACATTTTGTAGTAATGTTTGTTTAACCTTTGTTCTTTGTTCCATTATTTCATAACCTATTGGTCTACTATAACACATAATACAACACATGATGTGACACCTTAACATTAATTGGTGATTTGTCCTTGACAAAAAAAATGCCCAAGTTGAATTTTTTATTATCACGGGGTTTCTAATTTGACGTTTGTTCATACAATTTTTTCATAAGTAATTGCATTGTGTTATCAATTTTTGATTAAGAACTTGAAATTTCTTTAAACTTGTCATCTTCAATTGTTCTTTCCATTCTTATTTCATTGAAAAGGAAGAGTACAACATGATGGACAATGCAACAACAAATACACATATAATTTCGTTTCCCATGCAAGAGACGTGGTGTCTCCATCATCCTAAACCTTGTTTCCACCCTAACACTTTAAACCCTAACTAACCCTAGACTCCTTATTCCTAAACCATTATGAACTGGACCCGTGGGTTATTCATAAACCTACCAAGGTACAAATAATTTAAATTAAAAAAAAAAAAAAAACCCCTGGTTCATAATGAACCGGGTATCTCAACTTTGGCATCCATAAATGGGGGCATCTCAACTTTGCACATCCATAAATCCGGGTAGCACCTTGGGTGATACCGGATCGATTCTTTGGATGATGACCGGCTGATGACCGGGTCGGTTCTGAACCAGGGTTTGCAATGAAAACCATGTTTGCTCCAAGCACAGAGCAGCATCGAGAGCGCTAAACCCTAAAACTACCATCTTTGGTCTCAGTTGTTGTTGCTTTGTAGGTGATGGATGGATTTGATTTGATTTGATTTGATTCGTTGTCAGCTCCTTGGATCCAGTCACAAGAAGGGGATTGTGCAACGACTGTTGTCATGGTAACAATTTGATTTCCTCTTGAATTGTGCTCCATTGTTTTTGCTTGCTTTTGTCATGGGGAGTTTGTTTCACACACAGCATTTGCAACAAGGAATCAAATGTCACATGTTTGTCTAGGCATGAGATTTTTTTTGTCTACGCATGTCTCCTCTACCCATCACACTGGCTGGATTCATGAGCTGCTGAAAGGGTACAATTTGATGTCATGTATGTTTGCATGCACTAGTGAATTATTGAGTGGCAAAGTTCTTTTGCTCTGTTGCGCTTTATATCTGTACAGACCCACAGTCATAGATTCAGACTTGGACAATAGACATGATTTAGAACTTATGTTGTGGATGTTTTGGTCAGCATTGTTTGCTGACGCATTCTATTGGAGGAAAGATTGGTGCTGTTACATGAGTGTCAGTGATCAAAAGAGTTGTTGGCTGGGTTGTTTATGCAGAGCAGAAGGTGAAGACAACTGCTGATCGATGTCATGAGCATGTGCAAAACATCATTGTACTGATGTGCTACATATTCTTTGGTAGCTTCTACCGTTCTTAGCTCCTTTGGTACATTTTCTTGCTCTCTCACTGACCTTATCATACAAGATGATATTTTCTTATTTATAAGGAAATGGGTTTCGGTACAATGTGTGTTCAGCATATCAAGGTGATGATCTGACATTTTGTGAGCGATTCTTGTATAGCCTTTTTTGGCTGTACTTATGGTTGATGTTGTGTTTCTTCTTCAAGGTGTTTGTTGTGGAGTTTTCTCTGCAACCCCATAGACAAATGTGTTTGCAAGAAATGGTTTTTGTATATGTGTGTGTTTCAGATATGAAGGTGATGATCTGATGCTCTGTGAGCAACTCTTGTAAGGTCTTTTTATGACCACATTCATTGTTGTGTTGTGTTTCCTCTTCAAAGTGTTTGTTGTGGGAGTTTTTCTCCACAACTTCATAGATATATGTGTTTGCAAGAAAGGGTTTAGGTGCACGTGTGTTTTGCACATGAAGGTGACAATCTTATGAGCAACTCTTAGAAGGTCTTTTATGACTGGACTCATTGTTGTGTCATATTTCCATTTCAAAGTTTTTGTTGCGGAGTTTTTCTCTGCAATGACAACCTCATAGGTATACATGTTTGCACATGAAACTAGATGTTTCTCTCTGATATTCAAGGAGGTTGAGAGTTCAATTTTTAAGTTTTACTTTGGGACTGTTTGAATTGTTTCTACGGAAACCTACCTCCTTGGGGATTATTTGATCTCAAACCCTAATGTCCATGAGATGTTGCTTGGATGTGTCATTCTTCAGGGAGGTTGAGAGTTCAAATCCAAAGTATTTGGCCCGGAAAGTGTGGAATTTCTGGAATTTCTTTTGTCGGCCCCAGCTCATTTGGAATTATTAAATGCTGTACCTAAGTGACAAGTATGATATCCAACTCTTGAATCTGAGATTTGACAACATTATAAATGCAAAATTTTAAACACTATATTGCACATCAAGATTATTGTTTGCAAACCAGGGTTGGATCTCTAAACTATTGGTTGTCTTGTGATGGGGATTTTTTGGGTATTTTGCCATTGTTCTGTTTCATGTGCTCATACGATTGTCAACTCACTTGTGCTTTCATGGGGGTGTAATCACATCTATCTTTGACACACTATGTCATTTGGGGAGTATATAATTAAAGATTTTAAGTTGAAAATAGTCTTGGGATGTGTAAAAATCTTGTAAACATTCACGTATCATGATAGAAGGATGACTCTTGACTAAGGAGATTGCAATTTGCTTCAAAAAGAAATTATTGACAGAACTGCACAACCTCTACATGACAATGTGAAGGTCTAATGATATGAATCAACATATCTAAAACCGAGGATTGTTCATCATATATGTACAAAGGTGTTTTGTCAGCTAGTAGCATGTTCAGTCAGTTTGTGCCCAGCATTGTTAAATACAAATATTGTGTTAAAAATTTCATCATAGGTTTCATTTCAAGAACAACATTTACAAGTGAAGTAAGTTGAAAGTGGTTACTGAAATGCTTTTTTGACCACTCTGAGGGCAATATCTTCAGGTGGTCCATTCATGAACCACTCCTCTTAGTTGAGAAATTACTAAGGCCAAATCATGAGGATGATGATGATGATGATGATTGCAATTCTTTGTGGAAGTTCTCTTGGTTGTGAAACACAAAATTAAAACTTTGTTGAGGTGATGCTGGCCCACACATTGGGGGGACAAATCAAAGAGGGAGGCAATGGTGTTTGACGTCAACAACAAAAACTGGGTGCTAAATGCTCATAACATTTTGCTCAGGGCAGGAAAAAGGCAAGAAGTGTACAGCAAATGGACGAAGAAGAAGGGAGGTGTGGAGGTCCCCTTCTTGATGTCTGTGCCCAAAATCCAAACAAACAAGGTGCTTGAACAAACAAGATGCTCATTGAACATTTTTGTTTGTTTTCCCAGCCCTTGATGTATGCATGCATACATCCATGATCGATCCTCAATGTTCCTTGTAGAAAATGTGGGATTTTATTGTTGTTTTTGTGCAAATCTGTTGCAAATTGTGGGAAGAAAACAACTTTTGAAGGATTTGTTTTGAGTGACATTGTTGTTTTTCCCACTTTTGAGTCTTGATGCATGCATGCATGATCTTGATTGTTTGTTTTGAGTAAAAATTGTGGCATGCCATTGATGTTGTTTTGTGCACATCTGCTGCTACAAATTGTGGGAAGAAAACAACTTTTGAAAGAATTGCTCAAGTTCATTGTTGTTGTTTCCAGCTCTTGATGCATGAATGCATGATCTTCATTGTTTTGTATATTGTGAAATTTGTGGCATGTCATCATTGTTGTTTTTGTCCAAATCTGTTGCAAATAGTGGGAAGAAGTTACAGGCTTTTGAAAGATTTTCTTGGGTTCATTGTTGTTTTTCCAGCTTGATGCATGCATGATCTTCAGACCTTACAATAGAAATTGTGGGATGTTGTAATTGTTTCATATGGAAAGCTGTATGCAAATTGTAGGTTCAGCAAACAGCTTTTGAAAGAATTCCTTGATAATAGTGCATTTGAAAGGGTGAAGGTGCCCACAACTGTTATCTGTTGAACTCTATGATTCCCTTAAGTGGTCTTCTCTCCATTATATAACTTTTTGCAAGAGATGTGCAGATCATGAGATCAAAGAAATATATGCATATGGTGTGGGTCTTCGGTCAATCTTGTCGATCACTGGACTCTCAAAGTTCATCAACCTTGAATCTCTCAGTTTACATGGCAACCAAATTGAGCGGATACAGGGGCTTGAAGTGTTGCAGACACTCAAAACACTTAATCTGTCATCCAACAATATCTCACAGATGGAAGGACTGTCACATTTACAAAATCTTCATGTTCTCAATCTTGCATCAAATCAGCTTCGAGAAATATCGGGTTTACACGGATTGATGGCACTTCGAGTTCTTATCCTGTCTCATAACAGAATCTCCTTACTGGGTGGCTTGTCAACACTCCATGGACCAAAGTGAGTCAACCCACCACAGCCTTACATATTTCTTTCACACCCTTTTTACTCTTGAAAGTTCAGCAGCTATGTCATGATAATTGTGGCTGCCATATAACAGGGTTTGTTAGAATTTGTTGATTATGAGGATGTTGTGTTGTGATATGTGTTGCAGATACTCCTTGGAGAAATTAGACCTGCGGGACAATGCGGTGGAATATCTCTGTGAGTTGTGGGTCATTGCAGGATGTGTACATCTACGAGAACTCACTCTCTCCCATGGGTCACATACAAACCCTGTTTGTTGGGCCAAATCCTATCAAACCACAATCTTGTCAGCTGTTCCACACCTCCGCTCCTTAGATGGGAAACTTCTTGACAACAAGGATGATGCAATTATAGATTTGGAGGCTGTTTCTGTCCCACCATTGCCTGTTTGGGCACTTCAGCGTTGCTATCCTCCTCAACAAAATTGTCCCAAACTTCCAAGGTTTTGTTCCCATTTGCCAACAGCACCCAAAGCTTCAAAGTATCCATCTGCAAAAGTTCAACATGCAGCTCAACAGCACTATCACAATCCAGTTCAAGCTGCCATGCAAGCGAATGATGCAGCAAATTCAATGCACAACTTTCAACCTGAGAGAAGAAATCAGTCAAGTGACCCTCACCAGATTCACCTTCCATATGACAATGTGGTGAAAGCCAATTATGGTGGAAGTTCCTTGGAGCTTGTTAATCATCAACGAAATGAGGACAAGTGGAGGATGCCACTACCAGAGTCAAATGTGGGAGCTGTTTCACACATGAGATGGAGTCCTGGAAACCAAGGTGAGAGACAACTTCCTCCCGGACCTCAATTGTACAATCCTTTTGAGGCTGTTCCAGTGGATGAAATGGTCACACGTGATGTACCCACAAACATTCAGGGCGGACAGACTCATGCGCTGTATGGTGCATTGGCTACACCTCATATCGATCATGCACTATTAGGGTTCCATAGACGAAAGAAATTGCATCAGAGTGGAGGAGGAGAAGCCATTATGGAGGAGCCCCTGCAAAAAGAGACCCAAAATTATGAAGTTTGGTTAAAGCGGTTAGAATCACAGATTATAGACCTAGTCCATCAAATCTCAAAGACAAAAGCAGATGGGACTAAGAGATCCTCGGGAATGGATAGTACCACAAAGACTACCAAATTACATAGGGATACAGATGATGATTCTAGTGACCTGTCATTGGGAAACTCTCCTCCAAAACAATCCAGTATGACACCTAACCATATACCGAAATTTGCTGGCCAAAAGAAAAAGTGGTGCCCGGTATGGTTTCTCTACCATTACCTTTTGTTACTTCATCATCCAGCTATCAAGATCATCTTTTCTGGAAGCCAAAAGTTTCTCTTTGATGTGCCTATTTATGTATTAGATCGCGGTCATTAGGAAGACCCAGTGGGGGCCATGAGCTGAGTCTGAAACCAACCATTATCTGATGTAATTGGGACTCAGTAGAGATTCTACCACATCATCAGGAACAACTTTGTAGACTAGTATTTGTTAGACTTCATGATGTTTCTATGTGCTAGTCACATGCATTTGAAAGAGCGATTGACCCTGAGAAGCTTTGGGTGAAGGTGGAGTCTCTCTTGACTGACACATTTACTGAATATTATGTAGCTGGTCAATGTACCCAAAATTCTAACTTCTCGAAGTATGGTCAGCAAATAGTAGTGAGGGATAAAAATTTTTGGAATCTGTGTTTCAAGTAGGTACAAGCGATTCGGAAGATGCAAAAGATGGCGAAACACTCATCAGTGCAAACAGAATCCATGGAGGAGCCTCTGTTAAAACGCCTGTGCCAAGAGGTTGGCAGCCAATTTACTCCCAGGCTCCCGTATTGTCAATTCTATAAGCATCATCACTCATTGCTAATTTTTGAATGAACACTGTTCAACAAAGTGCATGCAGAAAATGGGAACAGTGTAGCTTTCGTGTCAGGTTCACATTTAGCTCTAAACATAAGAGGTAATTGTGACAATGCCATAGAGACTGTATAGGCATGTGGATGGTGTCTCCAACCAAGTTTAAAAGTTGAAAATTTAAGAGGTAGCCCAATTGGGTGACTTTCTCTGGTGTTAATCATGGAGAAATAAGGTTGGACGGTTACAAGCGGAGTTTGCAAACATGGCTGCAAAGAGGGAACAAGGTGGTATTTCAACCAAATCTGCGGAAAACAAAATTTTGGACAGTGAACAGAAGGAATTTGCACTCAGAGCAGAGATCAGCAGGAAGGACATGGAGATTTTTAAACTGACTGAGAATCGGAAGTTTTTAGAGGATGAGATTGCAGCTATCAAACACACTCTGGCACATGATAAAGAAAGGTGGGAACGTGAGACTGAACAAAATGCAGTAACTATCAAGAGCCTTGAAACAAAAGTTCAGGTATATATCAATGCCATGTACCCACAAAGTATAGTTAGGTCTATAGTTTCATCTCATATGATTGTGCTTTTATCCTATATGCCATTTCTGAATGTGACGAATCGGATTGAACCAGAGGCATGTCAGTCACAAGTGTCCAATTTGACTATGTAGTCACGCAGGTCAATGTCATTGTCAGGATTTGAACCACTAAGGATATGTTCATTGTTATGAGGTTCAAAGTGCTGTTGTGGTGATAGATTTATACAAAATTTATCAAACTGATTTGAGTTTTTCAATCTGATAGGGATTCATATTCATATCGAGGACAAGAAAGTGGGAATTCTAGAAAAGGGTCGGGCCTTGGAAATGGCAGGAATGTGAAGCAGAGTTGCAAAAAGTAAGGGACATTGAATCAAATAAGGAGAGGCAGTTTCTGATGGAGCAAAGTCAGGTAGCAGCATCAATGCAGGCCAAAACAGAGGCCAAAATTTCTGCACTGAGTTGTGAAGTTGTGGCATTAAAAGAGTGTTATGATACAGCCCGAATGGCCTGCCTGGTTAGTATCACACACAACCTTCAATGGGTTATTGTATTCTCAAATGTAAGAATTAATTCCTTCTGCATCCATTTCATATGTTGTGCAACATTTGTGAATTGGTCAGTCGAAATTCAAATCTGCTTGGAATTGTATGGTTTATACACAAACCTTTTGGCATTTCATACATAATGTTGGTGAGTGGATGCCCTGGGAACTCCCAAAAATACGAAATGTTCATGGTTGACCTTGATCTTGGCATTGAAAAAGTAATGGGCAGCTGGAGAGATGTTGGGTCTGTCTCAAAAATGACTTTGCTTGTGTGTTTGATGAGATTTGGATGTGGTTTGTAGGATGCTGAGAAAGCATTAGAAGCTGTAACTGCTGAGAAGGAGAAATCAAGCCAGTTTGCAACAGCATTGAAAAAGGTGTTGAAGGAACAATCTGCCAAGCTGAGGATGTATGACAATGAGCGGGTAAATGGCTTCTGGCCACTCACTATTTTACTGGGGAAATTATCATGAAGTTTGTACACGTGCTGTAGTTTCAATCCAGTTGGTTAGAGAGTTTCCATGTCAATGAGATTCAAGGGTATGGATTTGTTTTTCAACAACATATTGTGTGTTTGAACAGGAATCTTGGCGGGTGAAAGAAAAGAAGTTGCGAGAAGACAATAATAAGCTTGTTGGGGATGCAGAAGCAGCACTTGCAGAGATCAGAGAGCTCAAGACCATGGACTTGTATTAAAGGCTTTGGCTTTATTGTTTAGCGGAAGAATCCTCTTATGTGTTTTCCAGTGAGAGGAGTAAATAATTGGGCAAACAGTCAGCATAATGAGTGCGTCATCAAACCAATCAAGGAGTTGCTTCTGACTTCAATTTCCCAGTTTAAGAGTTCTCTGCTCTCATTTTTTCTAAATGGGGTTTTTTTTCTTGACAAGAAAAGTAAACTCAAATGCTGTGCAGAGATAAAAAGCGGAAGTTGGAGGAAATTGAGCAAGAATCTGAAGCTCGGGGTCAAGCCAAAGCGGAGAAGGCTACTGAAGTTGTAATATATAATTTGCAAACTATGCTCTCCTCTGCACAATTTGAGCTTTGTGAAGCCCGTCAAGGTGCGAACTGATTCTTTATCTATGATGTCAATTTTACTTTGCATCCCTCACATGATGGGTCTTTGACAAAATACACATCTAAAGACTCACATGTTTCCTGAGAGCTTCTTTGTACCACAAGCAAGTTAAGTGTACATGGGTGTTGTTTGATGTCAACATGAAAGCTTCTTGTTTACAGAAGTCTGTTGAAAATATGCAGAAAATGCAAGAAATATGCAGCTGATCAGGAAGTTGCGGGAAGACACACAAAAGGAAGTGACAGGGATGAGAGAGGTCTTACAGGCAGTTCGAGAAAAGGTCATAAACTAGGTTTCTCCCCATCTTTCAAACAAATCTGCAATTTAGTGAACCTGTTCACCGCATTGCAGTTCAAGTGATTTGTGTTTTCTATGATCACCATTGTAATGATCTTTTATCCAGTTCACATAATATGTCAACATAACCAACTTCTCTTGATTTGAGTGATTTCAGGAAAGAGGAGCTGAAGAGCTTGTTACAGAACTATCAGAGGTTGTTCGCTCTCAGGTATTGCAACTCGTTTCAACATTACAACAGAGCTAAATGTACAGTATTAAAGATCAGATGAAAAAAAATCATGGATCATATTAGAGTGTGATTATTTGCTGAGTATGTGCAAACTTTCCTTTGGTGGTGTAGAAATTACGGCTGCAAAAGGCACAACAGGATTTGGAACACTCTGCAGCAAGTGAACAGGTACAGGATTGGGGGTCCAGACCCAGTCTTTTGTCATCTATTGTCTCTCCTGAAAATATATGACCATTTGGTAAATGTGAGTGTCCAAGCACTTTGGCTGGGAAAACTGTAGTATCCCCTCAGCAATGGGTACAGAGGAATTGCCACCTAAATTTTCTTTCTTTGAAGCAAATTGTATGTGTGCAGAGGAATAAAAAAGTTGGAAACAATGTAGCTCTTGAGACATAAAATCACTTCAGTGAAATCATCTAGTGAAACTGTTCAGGGAGAGTTTGATCTAGTTTAGGGTTCATAGATCCTCAAGAAAACTGAATTCTTGTGCAGAAGAATATTAGAATAAGAGCTAACTGGAAAACAGAGTTTGGATATTTATTAGAATCTAACTAGAATTTTTATATCTGTAAAGGAGGCAGCACAGCTTCGGATAGAAGTGGTCAGGTTAAAAGAGAAAGCTGCTGCATTGGAGGAAATGTCAAGGGAGATTGTGGGTCTTAAGAATGAGCTTGCAAATGCATCTGGAAAGGCAGAAAGAGAGCGACACTCGTTTGAGCAAGCCACCCAGTTGCAGCTTTCTGTTCTAAAAGAAGAGAACAGGAGACTTACTGCAGAGGTTGCTGTTTCTACTCACAAACTTCAAGAGACTGAAGATGCTGTTCGAGTAAGTCTTCCCTCTTCCAGTGTGGATAAGATCAGCATGTTTTCTTATATGTTGGTCTGATTACATAGCATGTCTGATGATGGTCCAAGAAGCATTTTCAATTCTTTCTTTAGCAAAATATGAAGAACTATGCCATGTCAAATCTTTTTCTGGTTTTTTCCAGCTTTCAATTAGAAGTTTATATATGGATCTGCAATATCTTAGGAGTGGAATCATCCCTCAAATATGGGCACCAGTGAATTATTTTCTGGGTCTGTAGCCAACTTTGGCTAAGCCCTCTTTTGGATGGTTGCTAATCCACCTACCTCATGAGTTTGAAAAAATAAAAAATTACTGGTGGGCAGGTGAAAACAAAGATGTTGGATAGTCAAAATGATACAATTGCTGGTTTGAAGAAAGAGCTTGTTGAAGCCAAGGATGCCGCACGGGGTTCAGCATCTTCAATCAAAGCACGTGATGCTAATTGGATGAACCGTTTACAGGATGAGGTTGAACAGGTATATATGAATATTTTCTCAGACCCAGATTCTTTGTTATTCATATTCCTCTTTCCACCCTCACCCAAAACTTCAAACTCAAAAGAACTTTTATTTCAAACTTTGATGCCTATAATACTAAGTTAGTGCATTCTAGCTTGAGTCATACAATGGAGAAATTGATCAAGATCTACCAGTTGCTAGAAGGAATTTGAGTTCTAAACATTAAGTGGCTTGGAGAAGTAGGCTCTTTAACGCAGTGATTGTGAGTCTTATGTGCAGAAACAAGCAGTGCTAATTTGGATCCTGTTTCATTTTCTTTAGAGACAAGTGTTGCAAGCAGAGGTGATGGCACAAGAAGGCACTATTGCTGAAATGGAAATGGATTTAAAAATTGCAAAGACAGCAAAGAGTGCAGCAGAAAACACATGCAAAATGCTTCAACAAAAAGTGAATGACATGGATACCATGCTGAGGTACATGCCAATTTGGATCTTGAAAGAAAATTTTGTAGGGCTTTGAGGTGGCCCTGTCTCTCTTGAGAGCTCAAAGCACTGTACAGAAGTGTACTAAAATGATGTCTGTCTCTAATGTATGAAGCAACATCCCAAATAGTATTGTTCTGAGTTTTGATGATCCAGTACACAATGATGTTGCATGTAATTTCTTTGGGCCTGGGCAGACAAAAAGAGTGAGAAAGAATCTGAGCTTCCTTTTTCTGAAGTGCATAACAAATCAAATTTTGGGTGTTAAAATATGTGGTAAATAGAGAAACCAATTTTGGAAAGTCTCTGCTCTAGCCACGATGAGATGTTAAGAGATAGATGGTAGACTAAGTGCTTGCAATTGGCAGATATAATTGTATGTCATTCGTCTTCTGAGTTTTATGAATTCTCAACTGACAATATTTGAGTTGGGCTACTAGGTATGTGGAGAATGAGATTCGAAGTGTAAAATCTCTTTACGAGAGCCGGGAAAAAGGTGTCATCATCCAACGAGATCAAGCCCTTGAGGAACTTAAATTGACCCAAAAGGTAGTAACTTCAATATTTTTTCACTTCATAGTTCTTCAAAACAGTTTCAGGAACTTGAGAACACATTGTGTTCAGACCCAAGTGTCATATATGATCTTTTGTATTTGCTCTGTCATGTATCTATCCACTTGAACTAAAAAATGCGGAGCCAAATGTTGTGCGGAGTAGAAAATGGAGGAAGCAGAAGCAAAAGCAGCTGCTGCAATACAATGCCAAATTGAGACAAGAAAAGCTATGGAGGTAGATTTCTGGGCACAAATACCTACATCTCTAGCTTCTGTTTCTTTGATGATCTATTGGGTTCAAGTTGTGGAGACAATGCGGAAATGTTTCTTACTAAAATTTCAGGTACAATAAATTGATGAATATTATTTAATAGTTTTTCAGCTTTTCACATTGTGGAAATCCATGTCATCTAGTTAATGCCCATCACGATTGCAAATGAAGTAATTTTTTAGGGAGCTTTCATGATGACAACATCTCTGTGTGTGTGTGTGTGTGTGTGTGTTTTGGGACTCAGTAATTGATAATGAAATCTCTACTTGTTATAGATGATATCAACCAAAGATGGAAATGGGTGGGTTTGTTTGTGTTATATGGGTTTGATTGCACAATTCTCCATATCTACAACATGAACATAATGGATCCACAATATATGTAAAAGCAGTATGCACTTTTGTTGGATCTAAATTAGGTATTGTTGTTTGGACCAATGATTTTTTGATTCCTAATCTTTCTTCTTAATTTTGGGGGTTTGTTGGATGGACACAGGCTCATGAAAAGAGTGCAACAGCAGCCCTACTAGAAAAAGATAAAGCCGTGGCAGAAGCTAGCCAAAAAGTGCTAGAAATAGAAGCAGAGATGCACTCCCGAATCTCAATCCTAGAGAAAAAAAAGGCCATTTCTTCTGCGCAGGTCAGGACGTTACCAGCTTCCACCCTTAAGATGCCCCCACTCTCTCAAGCTTCTTAAAAAATTGATTCCTACTGAACTACTAACTACAATCAGGTTGATAAACACATGGTTGAACACATCAACCTGTCACTGAACTAAATTGTCTTTCTTGCTGCATCTTGGTTTTGCATGCTATATATTTGCCTCTTGCTCTAGATAGCCCAGTATATTTACTTCCATCAACCAAGAACCCAAATCCAAAAGAGCACATCTCTGAAAAGCATTTCCTGCCAAATTGTTTATATTTTTGGATTCTGGATTGAACATATATCAATGAATTTTCTTCATTCTATTTAGTGACGAGTCATGAATTATTTGGGCTACTTCTTATTACTCTTTTCATCATTGCAATTTTTTGACTCTTGTGAGTCATAGGTAAGGATACCATAATAGGTGCAAGCGTGTGTGCATATGCACATGTGTGTTTTTGCACATGCGCATGCATGCACGTGTGTTTTTTTAGACCTCGTTTGATCCAGTGCATGAACTAGTAATTTGTTTCTGGGGTTGGCTTTCCAGGTGAGCAAACTGTGCAATGTTTTGGAAGAGTTGAAGGAGGCTACATGATCATCAAAAATAGGGTTTACTTTTTCACCGCTCTCTGAGCAGACTGTGAGCAGACTGTACAACGTTTTGGAAGAGTTGGAAGGAGGCTACTTGATCATCAGAAATAGGGTTTGCATTTTCACCGCTCTCTGTTATGCACCGTGTACCAATCGATAGTGGCATCATCATGCTTTAGGACTCCCAACGGCATCTTTAGAATGTTGTTTGAATCGTGAGCTTCTGGAGCTCACATCATCTGATGTTTTTTTTTGCATATGGCTTCTCTGAGATCACATATTCTGGTGTTGAAGTTGGTTGAAAACAAAAAATCACTGGTTTTGCCAGTTTCAATTGTAATGTGAATCACTTGTGGGGAACACTCTAGTGATGTGAATAAATGGGTGCGGAACTGGGCGCGGTCCAGAGTACATTTTAGAGTCAAGTCACTGGAGCTTGTAGGGCTACTTGGAAATCAAGGAAAGCATCATATTTAGGGTTTAGGGACCGTTGGGCTGATGTGTCTCTTGTTCATTAGACGCAAGTGGTATTCTCATGTACTCATCAGCCTACTATGTACTAGAAGTTTCTGACGTAGTGACACCTCATGGATGTGACCCTCCAACAACATGGATGGAAAGATATATATCATCCACATACACAAACCAAAAGTGTATACATCTATGAATTTTGCTCTCTTTGTTTTTTTTTTTTGGTTGGTTCCTTCACAATTTTATGATATCCAAAAATTTGGCAAAATTTCACCCCAAAAATAGCAGAATTAGTTGAATTTACAATAGCCAAAAAATAAAATCCAAAATTTTCTCAAAATTTTCTCAAAACAACTATAACAATTGTTGAAAAAAAAAGCACAGATTTGGATGAAGAGTTTTTCTTTTTCTTTTTCTTTCCCCCCTGGAATACCCTATTGGAATTCAAATATAATAGATAATTCAGTCTTCCCTATCATCCAATTTCAGATGAAAGTCAAGAGGGGGGGAAATCATCAAACAGAGAAATCAATTGAACACATCTAAAAAATAAAAATCAAATGCTAAAATTGAATATTAAAAAAGTCTGAAAAGTGGGTGTGTGTCACAGATGAAACTCCCACCACCAAAAAACCCCTCCACCAAGTGAAGGAAAGAAAGAGGGGATGAAACTCAATTTACCACCAAAAAAAAAAAAAAAAAAAAAAAAAAAA
>Ga0116231_10006291_pt1 | contig 22769 bp, 13 predicted proteins | sample S1TSphgellanicum_2_FD_89695 | JGI IMG/M metagenome (GOLD analysis project Ga0116231, IMG submission 89695) | Host-associated microbial communities from peat moss isolated from Minnesota, USA - S1T2_Fd - Sphagnum magellanicum MG | ecosystem: Host-associated > Plants > Peat moss > Unclassified...
GGTCCACTCCCTCACACTTTCTTGCACTCCCGGGAGTCTTGATGTGACTCTCGGGCTTCCTTTTGGCCCGCACCCTTGCAACCCCTTTGCCTTGGTCGCGAGCCAAGGCTAGGGTTGCGACATTTTAAGTTTAAACAAACAAACTTTCACCCATCATCATAGATCTCAAAGTTTGTTTGTATTTTTTATTTCACCTATTGATGTATGTTGAATACTTTTACACAAATAATTATGTGGATTTCACATTTGTCCAATATTATCAAGGGTTAAATCTTATCCATATGTCAAGTGTACATTGTTTGTTCACTTGTTTGCAAAGGTTCATGGAAACATGGCATGTGCTTGTTTGATTTGTTTTCCAATTCAAAATGGTTCCCTATTTTGGAGGTTTATATTTTGCTCAATTCTTAACCAAATAAAGCAATTTCAACATCCATGGGTGTGCCCACCATGGGTGCCACTAAAACCAAATGGATTGGAGGTTTGGTTATAGAAAGTTATAAGTTTTTATGTGTTTGCCCACTAGCCTATCTACCTTAGCACATAACCAAGACTTTTCAATGTGCACATGCAACACCATGGAATAATGGTGTAAGACATTATTAATGGTAGGCAAACATTTTTTTCCTTCCCAAAAAAAAAATCTCTTCCAAGTTTTTTAATCGTTGATAAAATCATTAAAAATGTAATGTAATTATCAAAAAATATACATATGATTATATTGGTCTTCTCAAGGGCAAAGTTTTCTTTGTGGCAAAATTTTGCCACATTGCAACAAAAAAGGGTTTTACAACTTGTAAAAAGGATTTTGTGGAAAAGATCCCCCATATTCACCATATTTTGAAGGCGGAAAAAGTTGAAATTGCTTCATTTAAACCATAGGTTCTTGCATGTCCCCTTATACAATGGGGTTTCAAAAATATATACTTGTTTCTTTGACATGTAGCAAAATTAACTGATTAAGTTTGATGGCATGTCCATCTACTTCACAAAATTGAAAAAAGAAACCATATTCAAGGGCATATTGATCTAAGTAATATTAGTCAAGTGTGGGGTCTTAAACATGCAATTTGGGTCTCAAAATGGAGAGCATTAAACTAGAATAATACTTATTGTTAAAATATAATTATTATCAAAAAAAAAGATGCATGCATGGATGACATGACTCCAACCATGAATAAGAAAGGAAAGAGTTCATAACTAAAGTTAAGGGGGGGTTTGAGAAGTTCTATGTGAACATTTTTCATATCTTTTGGTCTTTGGCACATGATCTTTGGCCCCTCTAGAATCTAGATTATTAAAATTCATGACCATCCTTCATGAAAATCTTGATGTTTAATTGATTATCAAGTTGCAAGTTACAACCCATAACCTTTGACCTCCATTTCATTAGTGACTTACTAATTAACACAAGGTACCACCTGAGGCTCTCATTTTGTAACCTTTCATTGCTTGGATAACAACATCATAATATCTTTTTGGATGGATGAAAATATGGCATTATGATCATAATGAAAGATAGTTATGTATGGTAATTGGTTCAAACACTAGTTAAAATGAATAGTCTCACATTGCTTTCATTTTGTGGCCATTCATGGCCTGGATGAAGATATTGTAATCACTCTTTGTGTGGATGAAAATGGGGCATTTCATTTCTCGTGAGGGATGGTTATGTTTGGTAATTAACTAACTTAAACACATGGTTACTATCAATTGTTGGATGTGAGACTATTCATGGTAAAGCAAGTGCACCCAAGTTAGTTACATAGTCCATAATGGGTGAAAACTAAGTGAGTAATGAGCATAGGTTTGCATTCATGGACCCACAAAAACTATTGAAATTACACAAAATGCAAGGGACTTCAAAAATAGGGACATCATAATAATAAATTTAAGATGGATAAACAAATCCTAATGAATTCAACATTCAACACCATTGTGAAACCTCATGTACATAACACCTAAACTTTGTTGGCAAATTCATGGGATGGTAAATATTTAAATAACAACATGAAGCCCCTTATAAAAGATAAGATTGAAAATTAACATGTAGTGTTTATTTATTAATAATGGAAAGTTCCAAATGTTATTTAATTACATTTGACGATTAAGTTAGAAGGTGAAGAATTGACAAAAATATTATTTTTTCCTTATTCGTGCAAGTTTCACACAAGTTAGTAGTTACTGTATGAAACAAAAATAAAATTAATAACCTTTTATTTTTGGGGTGTGGGAAGCAATGATTTTTAATGTGGTAAAAATTTGTGATTTTGAAAAATTGAAAAACTACCTATGAAAGTCCCTTCCAAAATAATGTGTTTAAAATATGAAATTCACCAAAATCTAATGATTTAGAAGAAAGGGAAGCCAATTATAATATGGGTGACTAGGATTACTCTTTGCTATTGATGATGGTGATGATTTATAGTGCCCCATCTAGTGTTAAAGTAGGGACTTTAGTTGTCATCACACATTGCAATCTTGTGTAGCCATCATTAATCTTTCTTTGTGTGTCAAGTAAGTTTGAAAAAATAGCAAACTCTATCACCATTAATTCCATACCTAGCAAAATTATGGCCACCCATCTTCACCTACTAGAAACTATAGGTAATTCCCATTCAAGTTTCAACATTGTTAAGGCCATCATTGTGAGTTGTACTTGGTCATCAATGACATTACCACAATTTTATAAGTGTGTACTAAGTTCAAGCAATTAGATAAACCATTTTTTCAATTTTACATCCTTGAGCCTTGCAATAAGGTCACCAAATATTGATGGCTAGCCCTTCAATCCTCCATCAACTAGTTTTTCATTAAGTTACAAACTCCTAGAGTCTAGGTTTTATAATTCATTGTACTTGTGATTTGTAATTTAATTATAAGGTTGTTAAGTACACCATTTGAATGAAATGATTGGTAGGGTACAACAATGCGTCTTGTTGTGACTCACAAGTTGCAAGATAAATTATCATTCAATGTTGTGCCATCGCCAAACATGACATTGAAGGTCAAATGTTCCACACTCCTAAACCCAAATAATTTTGTTACATGTGTGAAATAGCAAATCTTTCCATTGTGCCAAATTTTGTTCTTGATTTTCAAAAGGCAAGGTATATATGCTTGTTGAATATAATGCAAAGTGAACAAAATGCATCTAAAGGAAATTGTAGATTTTGAAGCAAATTGAAATTTTTGTGCTTGTGATTGCTCCATTGCTTGTTGGAACATAATGCCCCTTTTGAAACCTCCTTCAAATTTCAAGTATAGATTTTTTTTTCAAGTCCATGCCAATCTAATACAACAAGCAAGAATGGTTTCAAAAGATTTCAAGCATATAGGAATAATATTGGACAACATAACAAAAACAAGGCATAAGTAGAATGAGGGACTACAACAAAGGTGCCCATGTACACCAAATGATTTCACTAGATTTTGAATGAATGCATTAGTCATAGTGAACAGGACTTAGTGGGGATGTAGTTCTAGTGAACCGCACCCACATTTTGTAATAGAAGGGTGATAATTGTAGTAAAACCATTGTTTTGAATGGAATATGCCTAAGAACGAATAGGTACATGTAAAATCTTAAATTATGTTGCAATGAAGGTTAATAACAACAAGAATTTGAACATGTGTTGAATGATATAAACAAGGTGTTTAGCTTTGTAATTGGAGGATAATTGGTTGATGTAATCATGAAACCAACGATAGTGGTTGACATTTATAGTTGAGGACCACGCCAAGATTATGATTTCATCATCTTCATAAATGCCTTTGTAAAAGATTTCAAGATCATTATAGGGAAAGGGTTTGACTTCAAGTAATATCACTAATGAACAACATGGGAGCTTAATCAATGGAACTAAGCCTGAGGACATTTAGGTTCCAACCATGGTGGTTCAGATTCTAAATGAAGGCATGACCACAACCATATGTTTTTTCATCATCACAAGGGTGTTGGGTCATGGCCAAACCCAAGGATAACTCAGGACATTTGTCACCTATTTGTGCAACTTGAGGTTTTTACAAGGTGGGCATGTTGTTTGCCATACCTTAATATTGAAAAATCATGGTACAAAATGCAAAGATGCACAAAACTTGAAAGGAAATGGTGAACAGTTCAAATTGAGTAATTAAACTCAATTTTTTATATTGTAATGAAGGTAAAGTAAACCATAAAGGTAGACAACATGTGTGTAAAAAGGTGATCAAACCAAGTTAAAATAAAAAGCTCAAAAATCACTAGAGAATATAAGGAAAATGAAATCCTTTTTGGTGAGAAATGAAAGGAGGAAGTTAAAAGGATGTTTTTCTTTCTTCCACTGAACACCAAACTTTGGAACCTTCCTTTGGCCATCATGCTTTGGAGTCTTTCATTTACTTCCGAACATTGGATTCTTCATTTGGTCACCAAGATATGGAACCTATTATTGGTCACCAAGTTAGGTTACTTTTTCATTTTTTCCATTGACCTTCAAGCTTGGTTCCTTCCTTGCCTCCTTAAGAAATTTGAAACATTTACAAAGGTTATCACTTGATGACAACAAACTATCCAGCCTTCCCAAATTTGCTATAAATGGAAAGGCTACAATTAACTATTACTATAAATGGAAATGTTGTAGTAAAATTTTGTGAATTGATACATGCGTAACCTATATGTTTATTTATACATAGTTTGAATCAAGGGTTGCCATCATCATAACAATAAGAACAATTGGCTATGGAAGTTGTTCTTTTATTCCTATTCAAATTACCAAACCTCACCTATGTTCATATTGTTCTATGAAAAATCATTATATGTTATTTAAAAACCATTCTCTCCAATAATGATATGCTTATTCACAACTTGCTATGTGTTGTTTGAAGGAGATTTAGATTTTATATAATGTACATGGGCTAAAAACATGATGTCCATCAAGTTGTTATAAATGGATTATTAAAAATCAAGCTATTGTAAATGTGATGTGTTGTCCAAGATTTCTGAAACTATGAAAAAATTCTCATTAGTGGACTCATCAAAATCTAGAATCAATGTGGGTTGCCAAATGGGAGGTCTCTTTGTTGATCTTGAATGTCGATGGAGTTTGGATTGTTGAGCAAATATGTGTTTGAAATTTGTCATATTTATTCACTTATACAATTAAAGATCGCCACATTTGCTCACTTGCACAATAAAAAATAACAAAAAATTCTTCAACATTCACAATTTTGTTGCACCTTGTATGTATTAGTAAAAATTTCATGTCACCACATAATATGAACATTAAATTGAACTTATCACCATCTTTATAACACCTATAAAAGCACATAGCCATGTCAAATATGCATCCACCTTGTAATCTGCCACTTCAACCCACCATGCCCAGGTAGTTGGAGGCCATTTGAACAATGTTAGAGAATCCCCCAAAAAAATACTAGTGAGAATGAGGGGTTTTTCCCCAATTTTGTGATATGAAAAGTATGGTGATTTTTTCCAAAATTTTAGCAAAATTAGTCGAATTTGCACTAAAAAAATCTCCAAACATTTCCCCATCTTTTTTTGATTAATTTTTAAATTTTTTGGAGAATACATCATTTGGGTGGAATAATGATTTTTTTTGAAGAGGGGAAGAGGGGGGATTTTAGTCACTTGGCAAATTTGATTTTCAAGTTTTGAAAAAAAAAATAAAAATGGTAATTGAGGTCTTCTACAGGCAGATTTTGGACAAGAAATTCCAAAAATTTTGCCAGATTTATATCACATTCTAATAGGTCACCAAAATGTAGAAAGAAGCTTACATTTTTTCCTTTCATAATTTGTTTATAGCAAAATTTGGCTAAAACCTTTTATGAATAATTGCCACCTTGTCTACATCACAAAACTGTTTAAAGAAACACTGGTGGAGACTTAGCACCTCATGTAGGATTATAATTTAGTATACAAGCTTGGGGGCAGGCCACTAAATTGTGATAATTTGTGTGTACCATATAAAGGTTTCGTGGAGGGTTTGCAATATCATTTATGTTATCACACTTCTATACTTATTAGAGGATCTCCACCCCAAAACTGCAAACGGCTCCTTTATGTTAAGATAGAATAGTGTTTAATGATCATTGTCCCCACCCACAAACGTCATAAAGTCCATTTAAAGAGTCAAAGACCATTTATATCTTTACACCTGGACAAGTAGTCACTGTCCAAATCCATAGTAGAAAAAAGATTTTGAAGGGGTTAAAATGACCACTGCATATTGGACATCAATACAGCGTCCTGCTGCAAGATTCAATGAAAAGGGGTGTTTGCAGGTTTGAGGTGGAGATGCCCTTAGTACTTACTTATCAATTGTCAACACTACTCAATTACATTCAATTGTGACATTGTGAAGTTGCAACAATTGTAAGAACCTCTCACAAGTTTTGTAATGTATTTGGAGGAACGCTTATCGAGTGTAAGAACCTCTCAAAAGATGTGTAATGTATTTGGAGGAATGCTTATCAAGTGTGAGAACTGATGTGGTATTTCAGAAAGCAAAATGCTTGCACTTGTGGGTGTTCTGTTTTTCAAAATGCTTTATAAGGTTTTTTTAATGTGATACCAGCAAGCAGGTACCCCTCAAGTATCACAATAATTTTTTATAAATTTTTTTTTGGGTCATTTTTATTCTGTCCAAGGTCCAATTCCCATAATGCCCATGACCTCAGGTGTTACCCTACACATAAGTTGTCTTAAGAAAGTGGTGTGGGCATGCATGTGACCAATGTGCACTTTGATGACATCCATTGTTGGTTTGCAAAGGTCTGGAAGCCATCCTTGTGATACTAATTTTTTACCCTTCATTCCCTCAAAGATATGAAGTACGGGCAGTGGGATTGACCAGAATCAGGTCTGCCTTGGCTCCACCTCTTGTGGGCCATTGTTCTGGTAAAGCTCTCCACCTTGGGCTCCACCCTACATGTGACACCCTTTGTGGACCATCCTCCCATTTTCACTTGTGACCTCTTACTAGTGCTTAATTGCTTAATTTGACTACCTATAAGTTATGTCTTTAGTAGTGCATTTGGGGACTTAGTGAAAAATAAATTGGGAAAATATTTGATTGAAAAACAGAGTTATCCGGAATGTCACCATGCCTTTGGGCCCTAGTTTGACTCTTTAATTCTCGTTACATCCCCAATTTGGGTGTAACTGTTCAGTGAGAAAAATTGGGTACTGTTTCATGAAACTGGGTATTAGTTCCAACAAATTGCAGGATCTTGTTTTGGCAAGGCTTAATTTAAGGAAGAACAGGAGCAACAGTGAAGGCGTACGGAAGGCAAATCCAAAACTGGGGGTGAAATTTCTTGGAGAATCAGAAAACTGATTTGGTCCCTCCCTTTTTTTCCATGTGTACTGTTTTCATCCTGACTTTTCCTTTATTCCCCAGTTTTCAGGAAACTGGCATCCAGTAACCCAAGTCTGGGGTACTTTATGGATAACTCTAAATTGTCCTTAACTTCCTTCCTCATTTCCTCTTTGTCATAGTGCTTCAATTACAATAAAGTTTTGCCAGCCAGGTTTAAAGTTACATGACCTTTGCGCAAAAACTTTCAAGAGTTGGCTCTCTTTCATACCCATACCTGGTGAGAATCTCAACCCTTGGAGCTACTGGCAAAGTTACAACCAGTGTTGGGTGGGTAGTAAAAAAAGTGAGAACTGATCAGGGTCTCACCTTGACTATCGTCACCTGCAACGATACACTGTCTGAAACTCACACCACAGGTTCTCACTGGAATGAGAACCGGCCACTTGAAAAGTGATCTGTTTAGTGATTTTTTAAAGACCCTGATAGGGTATTAATGAGGAGTACAGTTTGATGATGCAACCCTGCACAGCTTTATTAGTAATCACATGTAGATTGTGAAAATGTACAAAGGGATAAGAAAAAGGAAAAGGGAGAATTTATAGGATGTCAAGTTAGTTTAGACAAGGTGTTGAAATCTCTCCTTGTCAAAATTGATATCTTGTAGTAGGTTGATTATATTTTTTTATGTCAATAATCTATCGCTTGCAATAAGTCGGCCATGGTGATAGAAGGTGTGTTTTGAAGGGGTGGAAGTTAGGAAGTGGCTAGGCCTATAGTTATCACCTGACTTAAAATGGAGGATGTTTGTAACTTTTGCAATGTGATTGAATTTTTTTGACGAATAAAAGTTACCAAGACACAAAGATGAAGGCCTTCTGGCCATTTAAAACTCCAAATGGCATTAGCACAATTGTGTAAAAACATGTCCGCCTGTTTGTGTAGACATTCAAATACTTCAATTGATAAGAGGAGGATTTGATTAGTGATGTTGCAACCCTAGCCTTGGGCTTACGACCAAAGCAAGGGCTTGCAAGGTTGCGGGCCAAGAGGGAAGCCCGGGGGTCACATCTCATGCTCCCTGGAGTGCAAAAGAGTGCGAGGGAATGAACCCTCACACTCCCAAATGAACTCCCATTTTGGGAGTTGGAGTCCTAATGGACTCCCAAATTTTCAAAGGGCGATTGCAGGAGTCAAAACCCATTGGATTGAAGAGTTATTTATATCATTGAAAAGCTATTGAAATGTAGATGTCTAAAATGGGCTTACATGACCCATTTGGACATTTGAAACATAAGTTATGGCCAAAAGACATGCCGGGAGTCAAATTGGTAGTTTGACTCCCAACCACTAAAAGTCAAGAATCAACTTGATTTCCTTTTGTGCAGGTGGCGTGCGACTTACCGTTGAAAAGCTCTTGACAAGGGATATAACTTTTCTTTGAACCGCATCTCAATCAGAGGTCTGCACACAAAGTTATGGGGCCCCAAATTTGCAAGAATCCTAACTTTGGGAATTTTGGGACTCCATGTGGGAGTCTTGGGACTAAATGCCATTTGGATGTGGGCCTCATGGAGAGGCACATAGTTACTATAAGGGGGAAGGTGGTGGCTTTCCCCAAGTCCAGGCCATGGTGAGTCTTGTGAGTCTAAATTTGCCCGTGGTTTGTCCTAACACCAAAAGTGCTTTAATTATGCATTAACCAACTTGTTGTTTTGTTTGTGTAGGTCCATGTGAGTGATTAAAGTGCTTGTCAATCTTCCTAGTCCCATCCCGGAGCTTTAGCACGCCCATTTACCCTCGAAGTACTACGAGCCAAGGAGCGTGCCCCAACTTCCTACTCTTCTATTGTTTTCATCTTAGACTCACATTTGAGTCTCTTGAGGAGGTTGGGAGTGCGTCAAGTGAGGTGCTGGTTGTGATAGCTCCATTCTTTGACTTGAACTACATTGAAAGTAACAAATCCTTTAGTGGTGTAAGATTGGGAAAGTAAATCTACTTACATTGAGTCACAATGACAACGTAAGCTAGGATGCAAATGTTATCTTTGGTGAGCATAATGTTGATTCATTGACAAGAGGGGTTGAACATGTTTGAAGGAAGTGCATGGAATTGTCTTTGCCCCATCTGGAAGCTAACATCCCACACAATGGTAGTAAAAATGTCACAGACTACATCATGGGTTCTTGCTCATTCATTGCCATGAACACAATATAAAAGGTGGATACCCATAAGGTTGATGAGATGTGTGCACACACATCAAAGGATTCTTGCAACTAAAGGATGGGGCAATCCAAGTTGTGTTCAAAGCACTATGGAAAAGACTAAAGAAACTAATTGAAAGGCTAAGAAGATTAGTTGAGTTATAAACCAAACACCCACCCTTGGGTTAAAATATGATAAAATTTAAACATGATGGGCTTCAGATATCTTGTTGAAGGGCATGTTGAAAAAGGTATGATGGTGCAAATGCTATGAAATGGAATCTTGAAGTCGAACCATTTGTTGCCCAATGAATTGTTCAAAAGGAGGGAAACACACACAAGTTGTAGGTGGTAGAAAATCACATGTTGCTTTGAGGTGTTGTTGTCAACTCGTGTTAAGGCTTTATTAATTAACCATAAACCTAGCAATTATGACTAAAATTACAAGGGCCCAATTCCCTAAATAGGCTATTGGGGCAATGGTGGTTGTTGTATGAACCTAATGCCACCGAAAGTTATTGGGAAAAAAACTTATTTACAAGCTAAAAGTTTTTTTAGGCTATCAAAAGATCCTAAACGTAAGAAGTGCCCAAATACTTGAAGGAAGGAGGAATTATTATTTTTTTAAATTATGAAAATGGAGGAGGAAGGTGTACATCATAAGAGATATGGTGGCCATCGCACAAAATAATGAATTAGAATTTCAAGGGCTACTTGAACATCACCCATTTTAAAAAGAAGGTCCACATGTCGAACATTTTTTAACATGACAACTTTGATGAAGGATTATGTGAATGATGAGGTGCCCAATGGAAACCCCAAGGTTCTAATTCCTTCTAATGGGGTGGTAAATTGGGATGGGGTGTTGAAGTTAGGCGACAGGCCAAAGGTTAACCATACTACACATCTCTAAGGTTGGATAGAAAAACCTATTGCACAAAGTTTAGTCTGGAAATGTACATATGCAAATGATATAATAGAAAGGGGACTTATGATGTGAATGTCATTTATAGTGGATGGAAATATACAAGAAATGAAACAACTGGTTATAGAACATAAAGCCCTAAAATGGGTTACAGCGAATAGTGCCCTTCTTAAGGGATCACCTTGACTTGTTCCCACAACAGAAATGATGACGGTGACATCACCTTCACAATTACAGTGACTATAAAACAAGGGAGATTCAAATGCTTAGAATGCATGAACATTGCATAATTTCTTCACTTATTGCACAATTTTTTTGAAATATGACCCCTCTTTACACCAAATCGAAAGTGTTTATTACGTCTAGCTAGAGAACAACTGAATCGAAGTGAAGGTCCAAAATGCACTTGATGCCGTGGATTATTACTTCATACTCACCTTTAATTGTGACTCTGAATTGATGCAAGGAGAACAATATAATTTGGTTTTCAACATATTAAGAACCTTCTTTGAAATGAAATAAACCTTGCCTATTGTGAGGGTAAATTACACCAAACAAAATGTTCTTCCATTTTGCTTTTAAAAAATTTATCTAAAAAGGTTTTAGAATCATAAAACGGTGTTGGGTTAGCTTGCATTTGCTAAAGAACTTTTCATATTTAATCTTGTACTTAAAAGTGCCTCCCTTGGTATTTTATTTTTCTAGAAAGGTGTAAGGAAAAAAAAAATTGCTTACACTTTAAGAAGATCCTTGAAATTTGAAAACATTTTTTATGTAAGGTAAGGAATTACAATTTTTAGCAAATAAAAAAAATCTTAGTTTGTCATATTATAAAATAACTTAATTAGTTTGTGAAAATCGCCTTTGAAATCTGATTGATATTAAATACATGCAAATTGGCACTTTTGAAAACCAACTAGAATTATTTTTAAAAAAATATTCTTATCAATTCTCTTTTAAAATGATTTTAAAAAAATTAGGATGATTTTACAAACTAATCTAAATTTTTTTTTGGGAAATGACCTATTAGTCAAGGGCCTTCTAGCTTTTCAAAGTTACTATCCAGCCTAGAGAAAAACTTCCAAAGGCTAAAAGTTCTTATTTCTCTTTTTCCTTTTTTACAATTATGTTTCTTCAAAAATGGACAAGTTCTTTACGCCTGTGAAAGTTCCATATAGAAGTCGTTCCAATATTTTCAACCTCCTTTGGCCTACTAACCTCAGGGATTAAAAATTTGAAAGGCCTTCTATATGGAACCTTTTCCTAACCTCTTTTAGATGACAACTTTGTGGAAGAAATAAACGATTACTTTTGATCTAGTACAAGATGTAGAGGTTATATTTCAAGTTCCATAAGATGGCCATGAAATGGTTGTTAACAACACCTAGGGTAGCCATTGAAGTATTGGGTCAGCTTGGTCAACTCATAAGGGGGCATAGGTAGGTTGTAAAGTAGCACAAATCAGTTGTTATATATCATAGGTGGGTAATTAATATTTAGAATGGGCAATAATGGTTGAAATTAAAATGAAAATTTCAAAACTTGTGGATTAACAAGTATGGACGTGTACTATTATTAAAACAAATACTCTTGGTCAAGAATTTTTGGCAATTGCATCATTTTTTCAAATGTACTACTAGCCTTATTTGTTTAGGACCTACCTCTTTCATAAGTGTGCAACATGTTCATTTCATGGTTTTGAAAGAAAATAAAAAGGAAAAAATGGTTCAATTTTATTAAAATTGTCAATTTATGGACCTTAAAAGCAATCCAACATCAAAAGGAAAACTTGCACATATTGAACAATCGAGAAATTTGTAAAGTGACCCGACCTTTGGGTCTTTCTTTTACCTCGTACTCTCTATTTCAACTTCAAACCTTACTATTCACAAAGTGAAGGAACATAATACCGTGAATCCTAGACCCTGTCACATTAGGTTCAAACTTAGTATCTTATTTAATGCACAATTTTAAAATAATTATGAAAAAAATAAGCATAGTGATAGTGAAAAAACTCCAAAAATAAAATAAAATGATGAGATTCAGATTATCATAAAATTTTGTGTAATTTGAGTTTGGGAAAAAAAACGCAAGAGACCATACACATAAGAGGATTGACTCCCACATTGTAAATGAATTTAGATAGTAAAAGAAAATGTCTTGATCCTCACAAGTTGTGGCTACAACCCCCCATGGATTTTTAAAAAAAATGAGAACTATGTCATTTTGTCATTTGCTACACATAAATTTTCTTCATTTTGAATTTTGTTTGTTGTCATTTCACAAGTTTGCCACACACACCAACCTTGTTGTGCACACCAACTTTGTGCACATAATAGCTTTGTGACAACTCCATATATCATTGTTCTAAGATTAGCTGCAAGTTTTATTTGCCATCGATTTATTTGGGAATTAAGCCAAAGATTGTTGGGACACTAGCCATTGTTTAAAGTGGGACTTATGGTGACATGAAACATTGTTAGCTCACCATCAACATTTGGGTGTTAGTGTTTGTGCTTTTTAAATTTGTGTGATGAAGAAAGTTCATTGCAAATTTGTGTAAGACATGTTCATAGTGATCACCAAAATATTTTTGTGGCACTTCATTTTCATGCTAAAGGTGATGGAATATGATCTAATACATTATTCCAATTGTTGTCAAATGCATGGATGAATTAGATCAAATTGTGCTAAAACCAATTCAAGTGACCAATTGTTCTTGAATCAAAATACATTAAGTTCATAAAGTTTGAAATTGAACCTTGAAACCGAAAGTGACCAAAACAATCAACTACAAAGCACTACTTCAATGAAAAAATAAAATAAAATTTATGTTAGATCATGTTTATGGATATATATTTCAACATGCCTTTGTGTTTTCTTCCATATTTAATCAAGATCATTATGCAAAGAAATATTCTTTTGTCATCTTGGAAACTATTTTAATTTCAAATATTTTCATTCTTTTCATTCAACCTACAATATATTAGAATTAGTGGCAAAATTTGTAAAGAGTTTCAAATCCCAAACATTTTAGCATCATTGTCACCATGAATTGCTCCAAAATATTTATGTGCAATAATTTATAGCATCAAATTATTTTAAGATACAGAAACAAATTTAAGAAGGAAACTTAGGATGTAATTATGTTTTTCATGAGGTTTATAGAAAGGCCTTGAAGGAAAAATAATGGATGATTTTTTGAAAGTCATGCATTGTCTTTTTTCATTGTTGAGTCAAAACCTGTAATTAGGAGCCAAATGGATTACATTGGAAAAGACTACAAGTCTTTTTTCCCCAAAATTTTTTTTACATGCAAATGAATTTTTGAATGAATTTTTTTATAACTTGTTGTAAAAAATATTTAAATGTTCCCGAAGGCATCACATTTTTTTTGTTAATCATTATTGAATAAATATGAATTTTTAAAAGTGTGCAGATTCCTTATAGATTCAATGTTTCATTTTGAAAAATGATCCAAATTTTAAGTCATCACCAAAAATTTCACTTTCTTTAGTTTTATTATACTTTAAACTATAACTTTCCACTACAAGAAAACCATGTCCATTGCAACTCATCCAATGCAACTTGAAAATGTCACATAAAACTAAATTATAATTAAACAAACAAATTGCAATGCACATGGTTTTTTCATAGTGTTCTTTCATACATCATGTACATTATAACCCATTTATATGCGGTAAAAGACTTTTGAAACTCTGAAATTTTGAAGCAATTTTGAAACATTTTTTGAAATTTTAAGTTTTAAAATTCCACATTTAAAAAAGTATGAGTGTTTTTTGAGTGTGGCTAATATGTTTTTATCATTTATAAAATTTTCAATGATTTTTAAAAAATTATATGAGTCCTTTTGATAGTCCTTTGCAAAATTAACTACATCTCATGTAGTAGGTGTATATTTTCAAACATCATAAATTAAAACCAAAATTTGAAATTGGATCAAATGAATTTTTACTCCAAGTTCTTCAACATTCATATGAGGGAAAAAGGACCAACTTGCCATGATTACTATGGTTTTAAATGGTAATAAAAAAAAATGTTTGATTTCGATTGATTATGTTTAACATCTGACACCCTTTTTGGCTCCTAGTTACATGTTTTGACCATGTTGATACTTAATGTAGGTGATGGTTTACCTTCTTCCACTTCATAGTACTTGGGTAGTACCTAGGTAAGTGGGTATGTACCATAGGTAAATAGGTATGGAATATAAATGGTTATTATGTAGGTACGTAAATAGGTTAAGCACTTGGTGGCTATTAAGTAGGTAACTACATGAAACAATAAGTACGTAGTTAAATAGCATGGTTAGTTATGGGACATGAATACCAGTGCAAAAAATCTTCTTGTCTACATAAAATTGCATATGGAAGATTATGTGTGGTTTCACCTATTTTATTTTTGTATGGTTGGATTCACATGAAGGTGGTAAAGGTAATAAACTAGCAAAATGAACGAACATTAACTTGATCCCATTCACATTTAAAAAAAATAAAAATCCAAAAAATAAGTTGGCATGTGGCATGCCATTAGGATTAAGGATAGGTATATGTCCTGAAATACCTTATCCTTAAAACTAAATGTATTAAAAAAATTGGCCTCAAATTAGGGTGGAATAAGGATGTTAGATTTGACCCTTCTATGGTTTAGGTGCCATCACCCTAGGTTTGAATTGTTGAATGTAAGGTTCAATTGATAAACCCCTTGTGAGAAGAATGCACAAGTTTAGTTTACAATTAAACTTTAGCTATTTGAACCTATGTTGGCAATTTTTTGAATTTTAGTAAGTTTATGTAATGTTATATGGTTAGGTTATAGGGTCTTTGGACCAAAGGTTCCAAGGTTTCTTGGAAATGTCATTAAAACCTAATTGGAGATCTGGTTTATTTTCAAAATTGAATTGAAACCTAAACTAGGGGTGTTGCCACATTTTCAAAAGGTTTAAATTCTCTAAGCACATAAGTACAATTTTATTGAAAAAATATATAAATTGGACTTTACATTATTGCATTTGATTAGTTATATATATTCAATATTACATGATTTTTATGTTGGAGTGTGTGTACCCCTAACCTAACAAAAAATTTGGAATTAGTTTGACTTAAAACAAGGTTTAATTCCATCTCCATTGCACCAAACTAAACCAAAAAAAAATTAAAACCAAAACTAAAAGTTCCTTTTGAAATCAAGAACCAAGACAACACCAGTTTGATCCTTTCAACCAAGAGAGAGTTAGATATATTGAAAATTACACTATGTTTTTTATTAAAATCCACCTTGTGTAATATATGTCCTACTTGTTAGTTTGACATTAATGTAAAATGTGATGTTAGTGTTTCACATATTACATTAATGTCAAATTAAAATATTTATTATATTGAAGTGGATAAAATCAAATAATTTGTCTCACAAAGCCAAGGCCAATTGTTGTTGATGTAAGGAAAACCATATTCTATTGTAATGGCTAGTGTGTTATTTGTTCACTTTGGCCTAGGCCTTGATGATGGGGAATGACGGAAATATTATAAATGTTCATTGTTCAATTATATTTTTATTGTCTTGGCATACTAATTTATTATCCCAATAATCAATTTTTTGAAATGGTTAGGTGGTTCATATGATTTGATTTAAAAGGCATCTCATTTTACTTTTAACACCTTACAACTAAATTGTCATGGGATAAGTGAAAAACCATTGTGAGGGTGTTTGAAGGTTTTGGATCACATAATCTAAAACACAATCAAGATTTAAATCATCGATTATTGGAATAAAATAATGAAACCTTGGACACCCTATTGTTATTCTAGGAAAAAATAAAATCGGTGGCGTTTCAAAGTCCAACATGAGCAAAATGAAAACATGAACTAATTTTTGTGTAGTGTTTTTTTGGGTGATTTTGTGTTATAACTAAAAGTGGCAATGATGCATAAGAAGATTTAGCCAAATTTGGCTACAAGTTAAATATGAAAGAAATTTTTAAATTTTTAAAAAATATTTTTGGTTACTCACTTAAACCTTGTATAAAAATTTAGCAATTTTCTTAAATTCTAGTCGAATTTTGACTATTGAAAATTTCAAAAAATATGATTTTAGCACGTTTAATTTTTAATATACATTCTTGGCTATGTATAAACAACAAAATAAATACTTTCTCCATGGATTGTTTCGTTTATAAAAAAAATAAAGGCAAAGTCTATTAGGGGTCTAAGTAGAGTAATGTGGTTGATGATTGAACGATTAATTTATCACTCACCTCCCTTTCACTCAGTCCACTTCCTTTATTCATGGGTGTGAGGCAAATTTTTGTCCCTCTACTCCTAGTTCTATGAGGTGACTATACTTGAAAGTACATATGCTACCAATGAAGGAAAAATGCAAGTGTATTTCTAGATGTTAAATTGCATTTGTAGTTGAAACCAAGTAACTTGCCACTTATGCATCATTTATGGTTTAGAATTGATAAATATATTTTCCAATCTTAAACACCTCAAATCCTAAAATTTTATGTTGAATTGTCATTCATTTAAACCAACTTTTAAGGGTTCAACACCATGTTCAATTTAGCTATAGACCATTAGCCACTTGAAATATTATTCTTAACACATATGTTATTCAAATCTGGCTTGCTTTAGTTTAGTAGAAAATTAACTACAAGGCACACCTTGCTCCCAAATCCTAAGCTCTACAGTTAAACTAGTAAAAAGTTATGCCACCAAACCCGATAGGGTTTTATGTAGGTAGTGAGTTCAACTTGGTTGTAAACCACCAGCCATTTGAAATATTATTCCTAACATATATGTTATTCAAATTTGGCTTGCCTTAGCTCATTAAAAATTTAACTACAAAATGCTCCTTGTTACCAAATCCTAAGTTCTGTAGCTAAGCCATTAATAAGTTATGCCACCAAACCCGAGAGGGTTTTACGAAAGTAATAAGTTCAACTTCGCTGTAGACCACCAATCACTTGAAATGTTTTTCTTAACACATATGTTATTCAAATTTGGCTTGCCTTAGCTCATTAGAAAGTTAACTACAAGGCACACCTTGTTACCAAATCTTAAGTTTTGTAGTTTAACCAATAAAAAATTATGCTACCAAACCCGAAAGGGTTTGTGAGATTTCTTTGATATTTCAATTTCTCAACACTATCCCTACTCACTTCCATTCTTTCAAAACTATTACAAATGTCCATTCTACTCTCCTTCCTACCATCCACCAAGAATAATCATTTTTTTCTTCCTCAACAAGGTTCGGGAACAAGTATTTTCAAAATTTGAATTGAAAATTATGTCCAGGGAAAGAAAGAGCCACCAATGATTTGAATTTGCCCTCTTAAAGAAAAGAAAAAAGAAGGATGTGAAGGAAGATCCCAACTCGGTGGCCAATGGAAGGTTCCATTATTTGGTGGCCTTTAGAAGGTTCCATTGTTTGGTGGCCCTTGAAAGGTTCCATTGCTTGGTGGCCAATGGAAGGTGAAGGAAAAACACCTTTTCATTTCTTTTCACTTTCCTCCCAACAAATTTTACTTAAACCTTCAAAAAAAAAATTCCTTTGACCTTAAGGTCTTACTTTACCACGGTTTTAGGCCGTTACTTATGCATTTTTTCCTTGACCTATAAATTACGATTATGCATCTTGACGTAACAAGTCTTCCACACATTCATTATCGATTTGATTTTGATTGAAGATTTGATTTTTTTTTCCTTTCCTTGAAATTATAGCATCGTGCATGGTCATGTCTTACGGGCCCCAAGCCACTCAAATGAATGAAAAATCACTTCTGGAGTCATCCCTAAATTTGACACTAACGTAACATCCTTGTGATGAAGATCCCGAAATTCGAAAAGTGCGCGCTCGTATTGAAGTTGAACCCCTTCAAGCCTGGTACTATTGTATTTCTTTGAATTTTCGCACCCTGGTGATCTTGTTGCAAGTTGACCCCACTTCTGGTGATGAACCTAAAATTATCTATGAACGTTGTTACGAAACTAAAAACATTTTTATCTTCGCATGGTTTTTAGTTCTCGGCGTTGGACACTATTGTTGGTTGTGCGGTCTGATTCGTCGACTAGCTCTTAATAGCAAGGTGAACTACCTAGTTTGCACCATTCGACACCTCTTATGTTTCTTGAAGTTATGAACCATCATTGTGGCATGGCCCAAGATTCAACATGTCATTGGAGTTCTTCGTTGAGCTTATTCATAATCTGAATAAATGTTTCATTTATTATGAAACTTTTGTTGCCATTGCCACATTATCACACTATTTATTTAACCATTACGTTGTTTCGAATTAATCTTATGCTTATAGGGCTTGAAGATTGTTCTATTTTTATTGGACCTTTCATTAACACCCTTCAACGGCTTCATGAATCTCAAACATCCTTCCTACTGACTAAATGCTAAAACAAGACCAATGTTTTGTTGAACACCACAAATTTTGGTGCTTGATTTTACCCCCAACCCTCTAGAGATTTTTCATCCCTAATTACGCAAATGAGGTTCTAAAACTATGGTTACCAACTTTTCACTAAAAAAAAGAACTAACCCAACATCTTATTCACTAATATCGTATTTCGAAAAAGAAGACACCTTCCATGCCACCATGCGCATTCATCATTCCTTATTCTAACTTGAAGTTGCCAAAATCCCCTACTAACCTTATCACACTCAAATACCCCTGATGTAATTCTTAAAAATTGAAACTACCGCACATGGTTGTGTCAATATGGCTCACAATGGGGTTTAAAGGTAATGTGTAGAGGATTAAAAGGTGCACCCACAACCTTTTAAATTGCTCAAAAATGTGTGAAAATTGAAATAATGCCTTTCTAAAGTTTGGGTGGTCAAAAGTGAGAAAAAAAAACTTTCCATGCACATGGCAACCCATGAGAATTTACTTTGTCACCTAAAACCAAATAGTCATATGTTGATTAGTGGACTTTATTTATTCTCATCACCAAGATGGATGAAAAAAAACAACCAATGTTCTCAAAATAATCCAAGCCACTTTTGAACATATGGTTAAAATTTAGTCTAATTTAGGGTTTAGAAATCAACACTAATGAGTATGAAATCATCATATTCACCAAATCATTGTGAAAATTTCTTAGAGTTTGTGAACGCAAGGTGCTTTGTTTTTTTCATTTGTTGTGTTGGTGGTTTTAATTAGGTGTGTTTGCAAGCTTGGAACATTCCAACTATTACACCTCCTACCTATAAACTCTTGTCCTTTTGATTGCCATGGCTTAAGTGTTTTTCATGATCACCGTGGTCTTGGTGTTTTTCTTGATTGTTGTGGTTTTGTGTTTTTTTTAATTAACATGGTATTGGTGTTCATTTCGATTGCCATGGTCTTGAGTTTTTCACGATCATTATGGTTTTGGTTTTCTTCTTCATCATAGTGGTCTTGTGTTTTTCATAATCATTGTGGTCTTGGTGTTTTTTTTAGTCTTTGTGGTTTCATTGTTCTTTCTAACTTCACCATGGTCTTGTGTGAACTTCAAGAACCTCATAGTCTTGGTGTTTTTCTTGATTGTTGTGGTTTTGTGTTTTTTTTTTAATATCACCATGGTTTTGGTGTTCTTTTTGGTCATCATGGTCTTAGTGTTCTTTTTCGTCAATATGATATTATGTTCCCCCTTATCACTATGGTCTTTGTGTTCTTTTTTATCATTATAGTCTTGTGTTCCTTCTAGTTGCCATGGTCTTGTGTTCCTCCTAATTGTCATGGTCTTGGTGTTCCTTTTGATCACCATGGTTTTGGTTACTCTTGATTGTCGTGGTCTTATGTTCTTTCCCATTGTCTTGTGTTATCCGTAATTGTCATGGTCTTGGTGTTCCTTTTGATCACCATGGTTTTGGTTACTCTTGATTGTCATGGTCTTATGTTCTTTCCCATTGTCTTGTGTTATCCATAATTGTCATGGTCTTGGTGTTCCTTTTGATCACCATGGTTTTGGTTACTCTTGATTGTTGTGGTCTTATGTTCTTTCCCATTGTCTTGTGTTATCCATGACTATCATGGTCTTGGTGTTCCTTTTGGTCATCATGGTATTGATATTCTTCTTGATCGTCATGGTCTTGTGCTACTTTTAGTCATTGTGGTTTTAAGGTTCCTCTTGGTTGTTGTGGTCTTGTGTTCTCCTTGGTTGGGATGGTCTTGATGTTTTTCTTGATCATTGTGTTTTTTGTTTTCTTCCTAGTTATTGTGCTCTTGGTTGTTGTCATCTTATGTTCTCTCACGTTCCTAATTTGCATTTGTCTTCTATTTTATTATTTCATTTGAGGTTTTTTTATTTTGCTTGTTTTCAATGCACTTATCCATTAGAAACCAATAACCTTGTTATTTAATGCCTTTGTGCTTGTTGTTTAGTCTGTGCTTATTGTCTAACCTCTTGTTGAAACCATGTTATGCATTTAAGATTCACAACCTTATACTTTTGTGGATTTGTTCACAAACTTGCTTGAAAATTATGGTGAAAATTATCACCCACTTCTTTTATAACTGTTGGAGTTTAAATTGCAATAAATTGTGTTCTAACAAGTTTGTTAACAACTTTTTGAGTTGTTCAATTTGTTGCAATCCTAAAATTTGTTGTTTTTCAATCATTAGTCCTCTTTTTCTTTTTGTCTTCATTTTTAATTTTTTTTATACAATTGTTTTGTCCATGCCTTTTTCTTTAAGACATCTAGGTATTCAACAAATGTCACAACATGTGATTGGGAACATTCAATTAATTAATGGATGCAATGTACATCCCTAATGGTTGAATTTTATTGTACCATTGTCTTAAGGTTAAAATGCTATAAACATGTATCCCTAAATCCAAATTTGATGTTTTTTTTTGTGAATGATTGTTTTAAAGCTTGATCTACCCATCTAGCCAAGCCTATCTTGTGTAGTTCCATGTGATTGCTTTTAAACACAGTTGCATCCTTGACCTTTCTAAATGTTGTTTTAAATGATTTGACACAAGATAAATTTGATGGTTGTAAAACATGTGATGTGTGGGATGATAAAGTGATCATGTTTAACCCAAATTTTTGTGTCTGTTTTATTACTTGTAAGGTAACATGATTATTTCTTAGAGTTAATTTATGAATAATTGCATGCTGTTTAATGTGACAAACAAACCTCCATAGCCAAACACCCTCTTTGAATATGTTGGTGTTGTTTTGTGAAAAAAGTCCAACTCACCCCTAAACCAAACATTGCCTTTCAAAAAATCGTTTGCATTTTTTCTTAAATTGTCTTAAAACACACCCATTATCAAATGCTCACTTGATGAAAAAAAATTCCACCTTATTTGTTTTCAGCAATGTATGTGAAAATGTGTTGTCTTTCGGCATCACAAAACATATTTAAATATAATGATGACTATTATTTTTTTAATACTAGTTTTTTACCATGCCCATAATTGCACACAAAAGTAACATTCCATTTGGATACCCCAAAAAAACCAAACATAATTTCTGAAGGCTGAGCATTCAATTGTAGGGGCTATTTGAACATTGATCTCCACATGTGCAACCATACACCAATACTGATTTCCACTAGACCAATGTTCGATTACCAGGTAATGTTCGATGAGGGGCATGTTTACCCTGCTAGTAGTACCAATTCAGAGGTACTACCCTCAAAGCTGTTGACTATTGAAAGAAAAGGAAACTATTTAATTTGGAGTTGAGATGTTGAGGTAGTCATTGAAATTCAAGAATGCCAAAAAAGATCATCAACTTGCTTGGAGTGTTGATGCTAGATTGCTCCAAAAATGCAGACCAAAAGGCCATGTTCTTGACATGATCAGTCCATAACTTATTACAGAGTTGAATTCAGAGTTGATTTTTCAGGCAACATGGCAAAGTTGTATGAGGGGGCATGAAATTCTGGTGTCTGGCTGAATTGCACTTCAAGAAATGAAGTGCTTGTCCCGTGGGGACTCAGGGAGCTCTGATCATGGTTTGCTGTTGGTTAGTCACTAATGAATGTCTCCAGGAACTTGGCTTACATTAGTACTCTGATGAGGTCCAGTTTTTTATTTTTATTTTTATTTTTATTTTATAATATTAAAATTAGTAAAGTTAATAATATTTTAAATTTTGTGATGTAGCCAAATTGGCAATCATCCACAAGTAGATTTAGCCAGAGAATCCTTTTATATTTGGCTAGCTGTCTACTGGAACCTGCTGTAGAAAGCCGGTGATTTTAATTTTAAGTTTTTGGAAATCTAGCAAATTAGGGCAGTTTCTTTCACAAAAAGTCTTTTGTATGTGTTGAAATCCTATTCTTTAGGTTGA
>Ga0116231_10006294_pt1 | contig 22764 bp, 30 predicted proteins | sample S1TSphgellanicum_2_FD_89695 | JGI IMG/M metagenome (GOLD analysis project Ga0116231, IMG submission 89695) | Host-associated microbial communities from peat moss isolated from Minnesota, USA - S1T2_Fd - Sphagnum magellanicum MG | ecosystem: Host-associated > Plants > Peat moss > Unclassified...
CGCAGAGAACACCTCCCCCCCCCGTGTGTTGGTCCGGAGCAGGACGGGAGAAATAGAGGAAAAAAAAGGGAAAAACCCCCCCCCCCCCCCCCCCCCCCAAACTTGTATATTGAAGTAAAGCTCTGAATGAGGGTCTGTCTTTGGAGAGTGGATTTCATCTGGAATAAAAGTCACTCAGTCTTTTTGTCAACTAGATTGGTTTCCTGATTGTTAGAATGACAGCATGGTACAGTTCTAAAGCTGGCTGGTTATTTACAACTATGAACTAGGAGTGCAAGTCCTTGACCAACGTCAAATCATTTCAACATGAAATCAGAGAACTCTCAATGTAGTGCTGCTTATAGCAGGCAGGAATTGTGTTAGTTTTGATTTGATAGTCATGGATTGCAGCATGGTAGCAGCATTTGGTTCAGGAGCTGTTTTCTCAGCAGTAAGTGGAATGGGTGGCCCAAATCTTGCTGGCAATGCTGTCACCACTGGCATTTTCTTCGCTCTCATACAAGGAGCCATATTCAAGGTGATAAAGTTGTTTCTTTCATCTGTTTGGAGTGAAGGCATGAACTTCTAGTTGAAACTGTGCAGTGATGTTGAGGAGCTCATAGGCAAAAAGTTTCAGATGATATTCCTTGGGTAGTGTCCCTATTCAGATTGTCTTTGTCTCTATGCCTCCAGGTTGTATTCTTATTGCCTCAAGGAGGTTTTGGTCAGAGTTACAGGAAACAAAGTCTTGTCTGAATAACTCCTCTTTTTTATCCAGGAACTTCCAGTCTCTCTAGCACATTCAGGATTTATGGGGGAAGGAATGACATGTGTGGAATGATTTGAGTACTGTTTGACAATGGTTTATACGTCACATGCAGGTAGGGCAGCAGTTTGCAATGTCACAGGCACCTACTGAGGACAAGTTATATTCTCAAGGAAAGAGCATGCTAAACAACCTTGGTTTGCAAAAGTATGAGAAGAACTTGAAGAAGGGATTGCTTACTGATTCAACCCTACCTCTATTGAATGATAGGTATGTTCCTCCTTCTCTCTATCTGAGCCACAATGAAGAAGTGTCAGCAACAATTCAATGTCTAAACATCTTTTCTTGTTCCTGTGGTATTGGGTGTGGGGCATTTTGGCAAAGAGCCACTGAATCAAAAGTTTCAGGATTCTAGTGTTTTCCCCTCTTTGTGCTGGTCAACAATAGATTCAAGCAAACTTATGGGACAGCAAATTTTTCAAAAGTCAGTCCTGTCTTCTCAGCAGAGCAAATTCATGACATATTACTGAGGATTCATCCTTCTTTCTTACATATGTGAATTGCAGCACATTTGTGCTTCAATGTTGGAAAGATGGGATTCATTTGCTGTATTGAACAGGCTTTCTTATATGGTCTTGCTGCAATTACGATATGGTAGTGTTTCACCTCAAATTGTCTTGGTTGCCATGCAGTGCACTTAGGGATGTGCGCATTCCACCAGGACCAAGGCTTCTCATTCTGGATCACATAAGAAGGTGTGTGGATTGATTTACAGTTACATGAACAATCCATCAGTATTCTTTTTTGCTCTGGTCAATGTATTGTTGTGAATTGTTCAATACATTTAGGGCCCTTATCATCTTACCTCCTAGAGCATGTGAGCTTTGTCTGCTCCAAAGTCTTAATATTTACAGGATGGCTTTCATGATATTTTCAAATCCTGATTTGGGTGAAGCAATTAGCAGTTGTAAATTTGTTTTATTGGCAATATGGATGTGAGCATTGACACTCAAATCACAATGACAGAATTGTGAAGGCGCTGGACAGTATGTGAGTGTGGTTGTTGTACAAGTGAAAAGACACTTATTACTGGAAGATGGCAATGCCAAGTCTTTGCCTGGTTAGATGAAAGAAACAGACCTTTGATGTTACCTGGTGGATTTTGATTGCAGGCAGGAAGAATTCTCAGGAAACAAGTAATTTGCACAGGCACCAAAAGAGGGTGATTGCATTGTAGTTTTGATAGGTAACAGAGTGAGCAGTCCCTTTTAGCTCACAGTTCACTGCTTACAGTCAAACACAATATTTGTCATTACTTGTAACACCAATGTGTCATGGCCTATGACTCAGCATGCATTCTGTCTTTCAAGACAAGCTTGATTTTTGATACCAACAGAGGCTTCAGGTTTTGACAGACCTGCAGATTCATTTGCATATATTGAAGGTATGCTCTTTTGAGTTTTGTGTAAGTTTGAGGTACATCTATATGTGTGTAGAATCTGTGCTTATTGTTAATCAGATGAGCAGCTAAAAGACTGGATGACAAACTTGGTTGATTGCTCAGGCTAACCATTTTGTTGTTGCAAACAGCAACATTCTCACAATACTTGAAGGTTCTCAAATGTTAGCCATGGTATTTCTAGTTTCAAATAGGTCTAATTTCCATCAAGTCATGCAGCTTTCCCTGTTATGCAGATTCATTTGAATCAGACCAAAGTAGTTGAATGCATTTTGCGAGGTAAGGTGAAGAGGGCATTGATATGAGAGAATTTTGATCAACAATACAAAGTGATATCAAGCATTGAGTATCGATTGATAGATAATAACATTTCTCAGTAGGTTGGTTTGCACATCTTGGCATTTCACCAATGTATTTGTATTCAGAAGTGATTTATGTATAATATATGTATTGGTATGGTTACTGGCATATTAAAAACAACCAGACATTCTCAAATGAAACTTTAAGCTTATCACAATTTCTCATTACCACTTGAATGAGCTGCTAGGTAATGAAAAACTGTGAATCTTTTGTGTTTTTTTCTTGGATTATTAATTAGCCTTTTAATTCTCACCAAGTCTCCTTTGGCTGTCAAAGTCCTGATGTGTGAATATGGGTGGTATTGCTCTCCTAGTGTGTATATAGTGGGTTTGGCATTCCTTTCCCACTGTATGCATAGTGTTAGTATTGTTCTCCTTAGGTGTGAACGGGATTGGCATTCCTTTCCCAATCTGTGAATTTCATCGGTATTGATTTCCTTAAGTGTGAACGAGGTTGGCATTCTTGTCCCAATCTGTGAAAAGCATCGGTATTGATTTCCTTCAGTGTGAACGAGGTTGGCATTCTTGTCCCAATCTGTCAAAATCATTGGTATTATTTTCCTTAGGTGTGAACGGAGTTGACATGCTCCCTATGTGTGAATGGGGTTTTGGTCTTCCTTTCTTCCTTTCGTTGCTGATTCCGTGCGTGCGTGCGTGTTTGCCGACGCATTTGTGCGTTGCAAAAGCGTTCTTTTCTGGCGATGGAGGCCAGCAGACCCTGGTGCTTGGCTGACAATAGTACTCCTTCGCAGGTAATTCTTCCTTCTCCACTCTGCCCTTCGAAAATACTAGAGACGAAGCTATGTTTTAGAGGAAAAATTGAAGTTGTTTTCTCGTCATTTCCATTTCTTGTTTCTCTGGTTTATTTCTACTTCTGGTTAGTCGGATTCTTTTCACGCTCGCGTTCTCAGTGAGGATTCCAGAAGATGCACGAGGAGCACTGTTCCAAATCTATTCATCGCTGGATTAGACTCCCTTGTCCTAGAGGAGAACCAAAATTGACTGCAAACATACGCCATCCAAGTTATTTCCACCTATCTGCATAGTCAATTCCACTCAGATGTATGCAATGTGATGAAATGCGCAGACTCGTAGCAGAATTGAATGCCTTGTGAAGCACTTTTTGGACAGCTTGGTAGCGCAAGAACCTGCAATCGAACCTCTTTCCATGGCGCGTTCATCAATCTTGCGATTCTGTTGAGTTCATATCTCTGTACAGTCCCTAGGACAATATAACAGATGGTTTAAAGAATCGTTGCAAGAAGTACCTGGAGTGCAGAGAAAAATTGAACTGGAAGGCACCAGCAGCTTCCAATGACGTCCAGAAGAATAGGTTCCGATCGATCAAGAAGATAATGTGGCTTCAAGAAGTGAGCAATTTTTTGGTTATGTGCAGGTTTGCAGAACATCGCGTAATACAGAAGCACACGACAGATTTTTTGGTCAAGGCTGCATCTACTTATCAGACGCTGTCTACGACAAATCTTTCACAAGAAAGAACGGTGAAAACAGCTACTATCGAGGTGTCTATCTCTTCCGAAAATGCATATATATACGTTCTGCAGGCTTTCCTCAGGTTTCTGCAGGGATTTATTGTATCATTCATAAAGAATTCTTCGTGAGACTTGGCCTCATGAATGATCCAGTCTATATGTTGTTTGTAAGAGTCTAACTTGGTGTTTCTCGCACCACTATTATTGTCTCATGAATGACATCATGTACACGCTATTTTTGCTTGTAACATTGCCTGGACTTTGGATTGTGATATTATTTGATCTTTATGACAAATTTGTTATGTGTTTCTTGCAGTCTGGAAGTTGTTGGAACTATGTTACAAGTTGCTTGGAGTTGGAAAGGATGTGACTCAGCGTGAGCTTTTCTACATGCTACTGACAGATGCAGCTGCAAAAGTTGAGAGCCAAGCTCAAGTGAATGAATCAATTCAAGGTGCACTCCAGGCTTCGACAAGTGAAAAAATAGGTCTTTTGGTCATTTTGGCAGCTAGAATCACTACAATAAGAAAGTGCCTATGATTTCCTGATCAATCAAGCAGACAATGAGAATTGCATCAGCCACATGTGCAGCCCAATTTCTCTACAGAATGTAGCAGTGTTGTTCTTAATGTCAGGAATCCACACAAGAAATTCACTTTTGTCCTTTTACACATTGTTGATCACTTTTCAAATGGATGTAGCTGCAAGTGTGCAAGTCCTGGAATGAAGAAGATGTGTTCTTTTTACTTGCAGATGTTGTGGCTCTGTTACGTTGTGATCGACGAAGCCTTGGAATTCTTGCATCCAGTAAAGGATCTGTTGTTGGACGCCTTGTAATTGAGGTACTTCGGATATTAATGCTTTGGAAAGCAATGAATGAACTGGAGCCTACAGCCAAGGAGCTTTCAAATAGCTGTTTTTAAGCAATATGAACCTTCACATTTTGGAACTCATTTGGCAAAAGTATTGTTACAGAGTGTACTTCTCTAGCTGGAAAAACCTTACATCATTGTTTCTTTGCAGGAGGCTGGTGGTGATATAGTGGATTGCAGTCGCTTGGGATCAAGTGCTCATGTGATCAGTGGAGACTTGAATCTGCAGCAAAAGTTCCAATCTGATGCTAGATATATACTTGTTGTGGAGAAGGTTCTTACCCCTTGACCACTGCAGAAAGCCACACAACAACATAGCTAGACATCTAAGGTGACAAGGACAGAGTCCAGCAGTAGTCTGATGAAACTTCTTGCATCATATTGGAGAAATGTGGTTATATGTGGGCATTGGATTTTTTTCTGTGATTCACTACCAGGATGCAATCTTCCAGCGATTAGTTGAGGATCGATTTTTCCAGTCAGTTCCCAGCATTATCATCACTGCAAAGGGCTACCCTGATTTGGCTTCCAGGTACTTAGACTATTGTTGAGGAGCTTTGGATGTTGACCTTCAGGATATTATTGCCTCCTTGAACTGAATTTGTATTGGTCACATTGGTCACAGGATTGTGTGATTTCTTGTAGGGACTATATAACCATGAGCATGAACAGAGTGTAGGGGACTTTACTTTACTCAAAGCCTGTCAAACAGCTGGTTCAATTCTAATGTGCAGGGCACTGTTGCATCGACTGCACAAGGAGTTTCCGAGCTTACCTATAGTGGCACTAGTGGATTGGTATGTGATTCACTAATCCTTTCAAGACTCAAATTTCATCTTTGTCACATATTTAAGCTATCTCTAGTGGATCTGTCAATGAATCTCAAAGCTTGAGCCAGTTCTGCCCAACTCAATTTCCTCCTAACCTTCAAAAGTTGCGGTGAGAACTCTACAGGAATCCAGGGGGCCTGGCAATCCTTTGTACATTCAAGTTTGGGAGTATAAGAATGGGCCTAGAGGCTCCAAAATATGGTAAATGACTCACATGGTATGTCCATTTCAATCCTAGATCAGACTGTGGAGGAGCAAGGCATCAGGTAGTGAAAGGACTACAAACATGATCATTCAACACAGAGATAGGTGAAGTCAGATGATAGAAAGAGTGGGAGCTTATCAAGACAACAAAAACTTGCTATTGCTAAGAAAGGGTTCCAAGTATTGAGTATTGAGTCTGCATTTAAGGATCTTCTTGCTGGAACCTAAATAGTACGTATATCTCTTTCTGAAACTATGGTCCACAGTGTGTGATGTAAAATGGCTTGGATTACGACAACGAGACATTCAAACCTATGTACCAAAAGAAGCTTTTGTAAATCTTGAAGATCGAGATCGAACATTGGCAAACAGTTTACTGACATCAAAGATGCTGAAGGTAACCAGCTCACTCTTTCCAAAATTCTTTTGTAAGGTTGAACTTCTATTTCTGCATCCTGATACTCACAACTGACCACAGAAACTGAGGCCACAACCACAGGTTCAAACTGAAGATTGTTGTAATGCTTTGCAGAACCAAGAAGAGTACAAGGGGGAGATTTTTGAAATGCTTGTGTCTGGCCAGAAAGCTGAGATTGAGGCTCTATATGCTCATGGCTACAACTTTCTGACCAGGTTCATCACACAAAAACTTGTACAAAGAGATTACATTTGACTAGTGCATAGTCTCTGTTCAGATGATTGTCTACACTTTCATGCATCATCAATTGCTTTTTGAGGCACTTGCCCCTTGCTTCATGTACAACACCTCATGCATAACATGTAGAAAAAGAAGCAAACCTTCATCATCATCTCGTCATTACATTCCACAGATGGCGAAGCAGAAAAAGTTTCCCGCTATGTGAGTTTTTGAGTACTGTCTTCGTATGTTGTGCTTCCTGCATTGGGTTTTTCAACTCCTTGATGTAGTTATAATATCACAGCAAGAGAAATACAGTGTCCTTCCCTTCATACTTAGAACACACACATTTCTTTCATTTCCAGTTTAGTTAGCATGTCTTTCCATTTACCTACTTATGAGGTTGCATACAGAGGGTCTACATAGAGGGTAGTGGTTGTTGCACATTGTTCATAGCAGCTATACCTTGAAGCACAATATTTCATATGCTTCATATCTTACACATATTTCATGTTTTTACCTCGAAAAAGCAACAGCATTATAACCAGGTGTGGAAGACAAGAATATCATGTTGAGTGACACAAGAATAACAATCTATTAATGAATGAATTGAAGAACAAATCAAACTTTTGTGAGAGGATCAATTTCACTTGATTGATTTAACCTTTTATAGGGTCCAGAACTAAATAATATGAACCAAACTTCTCTCACATGGTGCTAAAAACTCACTCTGAACTTGGAGATATGGTTTTCATTGATATAAATTTGCAGTCTAGAGTTTTGTTATGTGGTTCTGCTCAAAGAAGAGACACAACAGCATCATGAACCAGTTGTAGAAATTAGAGGGTAAATACTAATTTCTATTGTACATGCCATACAACTCCAAAGGCAACATAATGGATACCTAAACTGCCTACTGAGAAACAACTCTACAAGAGAAATTTCTCAGTGTGCTTTCTTCTGAGCCTTGTTTTCTGGAGTTGGCTATATAATTGTGGCTACTGAAGAGATGGCGTGACATAAAACTTGCAGAGCCACCGTGACAGAAAACAATGTGGAGATCACATGAATTAAAACTTACAATTGAGATTTAAGGGGAAAAAACATGACTTAAAACTTACAAATTCAGATTAAGGAAAAAAAAATCTCCACATCTACCAATCAGAAATGGCACCGTTCAATTTTTGAAGTGCAATTTAGATGCCAATTTTACACTAACACAGAGAGTTGCTCTTCTTCCAACTGTAAAGATTACAGACAAAGGTGGGCCATTGGGGTCATCTAAAATTCAATGGACCATCTACATACAGTACCTGCTGAACCCATATAGGTTTAAATTCATTTCATACCACCGCCTTAAACCCAAGTACCTAGTTGTGGCAAAATCAGATTCTCTCAGGTTTACCACCTGATACCACTGAAACCAAAAAAACAAAAGGTTACAAATACCAATGACGGTGATGAGACCTTGTGCACCACCACCACCACCACCACCACTAAACCTTACAGTGCTACAGAAGCGAAGGGGAAAAACCCGGCCAGAGAAATTGAAGTATTGATTTGGATGGATCTTTTTGTTGTAACTGAAGATGGGGAAGAAGCCTGACCGTCACTTAATAGCTTTGTTCTGATACAGTGGTGTTGTCACTGAGTGCAGTAGCTTCAACACTGCGCTCAATACATTCCTTCAGAGCACCTAAATCTTCCTCACCTGCCACTGCCAGACAAGCTAACCGTGCCTCTTCTTTTGCCTCATTGAGACCCTCGGGGAATTGCCTCCTTCCATGCCCATGATGACTCGATGAAACTGCGTATCTCCCAATTTCCTCCTCGAGAGGAACAACTGGAATGTCTTCTGGGACAACATCTTTCATCAGAAAGTTGTCTAGCTGAGCTGCTGCTTGGCGACCCTCTGCTATTGCCCACACAACCAATGATTGACCTCGTCGGCAATCACCTGCTGCAAATACTCCTTGTAGATTGGTGGCAAATTTTCCATAGTCGGCTTTGAAGTTTGATCTTGCATCCCTCTCTACTCCCAATTTCTCTGCTATGTTCTGCAGAGAATGATGAGAAAAACACCAAACCATAAATTCACATTTCCATGTGAAAACACCCATTGCTGAACTACTAAGTACTCAATAGAAGGGGAGAGAAACAGGAAGAATATATAAGGAGAAAATGATTTAATAATTGCTTACTTGCTCAGGGCCCAAGAATCCCATAGCTAGAAATACAAGGTCAGCTTCAATCACTTCCTCTGATCCTGCAATTTCCTGCATTACAAACTTTCCACTTGGGTCCTTCTCCCACCGCACATGAACAAGTTCCAAACCTGTCACTTCTCCTTTTTCATTCCCTATGAACCTCTTTGTCAGGACTTCATAAGAGCGCGGGTCACTCCCAAACTTTGTCTTGGCCTCCTCATGGCCATAGTCTACTCTGAAGATGCGTGGCCACTGCCAATAAAACAAAGAACACATTTTCACTTAAAAATCAAATCTTTCATTCACTCATCTTCCAGCTTCATCAACAAAGAGAGCTGAACAAATTGAGTAAAATAGGTTGATGGAGGTGATTTACATCTGCTGGACAACAGAAAGACAGAAATTGAGACACTCAGTGACAAACAAGAAGAAAAGAAACAAAAGGAGAACTTGGATTCTCACCTGTGGCCATGGGTTATTATTAGCCCGAGTTGCGGGTGGTTCAGGGAGAAGCTCTAAGTTCACCAAATTAGTGCATTCATGTCGAAGAGCAGTTCCAATGCAATCGGTGCCAGTGTCTCCCCCTCCGATCACAACAACCTTCTTCCCTTTTGCTGAGATATAATTTCCATCTTGTAACCCACTGTCAAGCAAGCTCTTGGTATTCTTGTGCAAAAACTCCATTGCAAAATGAATGCCTTTCAAGTCACGCCCTTCCACTGGCAAATCTCTGCAGGAAGAGAAGAAAATCCCATTACCAATACTCACATGAATACATACATAAATATGAAGCCACAAAATTTCCAATCCATCAAAGGATTTTAAAAACCTAGAAAGGTATCAAAAAGGCACACACTGGATTTGATATGTGCTCTAGATTTCTATGTCAAGATTGATCAAGGAGATGGCATGTTGCACATACCTAGGTTTAGTCGCACCACAAGCCAGCAGAAGTGAATCGTTGTTCAGTCGAAGATTTTCAACCGAGTAGAGTGGATCAACACCTACATGAGCATTCACAACAAACTGAATGCCTTCTTCAGTCATGAGGTTCACCCGTCGCTGCACTATCTCCACCTTATCAGTTTTCATGTTGGGGACACCATACATCATCAAGCCTCCTATCCGATCAGATCGCTCATACACAGTCACCCAATGTCCCAATTTGTTCAGTTGGTCTGCAGCTGCCAGCCCTGCTGGTCCACTGCCCACTATAGCCACCTTCTTCCTGCAGGGATAAATAATAATGTATTACTTACTATAAGCCTTTGAATCCCCCAAGATCTCTTCATCATGAATTGCAGTGACTAGCTGCCATTTCTCTCCACTGCCTTCATCAGCTCCCAATGGTCAACATAGAAATGTACATAACAATCTGCTAAAATTTCTGGCAAAATTTCCATTTTTAGCTTGCAAATTTTATAAGCAAGGATCATCTAAGCCTAAGGCATATATAGATGGGCCTTTACATAAAGCACAGTTAGAAGGGAAGGGGAATAGAAAAGGGACAAAGAAACCAGTACCCAGTGCGCTTAACAGGTGGTCTTGGGACCATCCATCCCTCCTCAAATGCTTTGTCGATGATGGTACACTCCATGGTCTTGATAGTTACAGGTTTCTCGATGATGCCCAGCACACATGATCCCTCACATGGAGCAGGGCATACACGTCCTGTAAACTCGGGGAAATTATTTGTTTCCAATAGTCTGTCGAGTGCTTCTCGCCACCGGCCTTGATAAACCAGCTCGTTCCACTCTGGAATCTTGTTACCAAGTGGACAACCACTTGTCTCCTGCACACAGAAATTTACAGATTTACTCAATACTTCTTCCCATTTCAAAGAAGATAAACTTGGTGCATAAAACACAGAAGCATGCACACTAGCATACATAAGAGGTCACTGTTTGTGAGAAATTACAAAAAGGCAGATTGACTGCAAAATAAAACGAAGAGTTTTTTTGTAGTCCAGAAAGACCCAACTGTACCTGTTGGCAAAAGGGGGTGCCACAGTCCATGCATCGGGCCGATTGGGTTTTCAGGAGCGCATCTTGATTGCCATTGGCCAGGACTTCTCCCCAATCCTTCACACGTTCAGCAGCAGGTCTGTAGGGCAGTGCCTCACGCTCGTACTTGACAAACCCGCCATTCTTTACTGCATCTGTTATCTTTGTTGGTCTTTGTTTCTTTGCAACTCCCTGCAATTGCAAAGAATCTCATCACTAATCTACAAAATGCCACCCAAATCATACTCCAAAAAATTTCCAGAAAATTCAAACGAACAGTCAAATCATCAACAATCAAAGAGTCATGCTGAAAAAAAATTGTTCACAATTGAAGAGTTTGCAGGTTACCGTTGTAGCAGTAGTAGGGGTTCCATTCTGAGGGGGCGCATTTGCCTTTCTAGCTGCTGCTGCAAGTTTCTTGAGCTCCTCAAAGGCATCAGTGTCAGATAAGTCTGCTTCTTCCCGCGCTGCTATCTCTTTGGCTTTCATGGCCTTGACCACTCGCTTATAGTCACGTGGGAAGACCTTCATTCAACAGGAAAAAAATAAAAAATTCCTTCAGTGTGTGACACAATCAAACCCAACCAGAAGAAGGCACTTCTCCAACCTTCACACAGAGGAACTTACAATCTCTGTGCCATGTTTGCCTAAACAGCTTACTGCAATAATTTTTTCAGTATATGGAAATGATGATGACGTAGAATCATAATATATGGAACTAGTGTATATCACTGAATTGCCACCACTGACCTTCACAAATTTGGGAAGAAGATCATCAAATTCAGCTAGAACTTCTTTAGCCAGCTGACTGTTGGTTGCACGATGGTGCTGCTGGATCATTGCACGTAGTGTCATCACATCCTCTTCATCCTCCACTGGATCCAGATCAACCAGTCCTGGATTGCACTTTGAGCGGAAGGTACCAGGTTTATCAAGAACAAAAGCAACACCACCACTCATTCCAGCAGCAAAATTCTTGCCAGTTTGGCCAAGAACCACAACAATTCCACCTGTCATGTACTCACATCCATGATCTCCCACACCTTCCACTACTGCCTTTGCCCCCGAGTTGCGTACACAGAATCGCTCAGCAGCCATTCCATTGAAGTAGGCTTCCCCACTTGTTGCCCCATAGAGGGCGACATTTCCGATCAAAATGTTTTCCTTTGGGTCAAATGTGCTTGCTCTTGGTGGGTAGACCACAATTTTGCCACCACAAAGGCCTTTACCAACATAGTCATTACTATCACCTTCAAGCTCTAGAGTGATGCCTGGGCACATGAAAGCTCCAAGAGACTGTCCAGCACTGCCTGTTAACTTGACATGTATGGTGTCAGTGGGTAGGCCTGCAAGCTTGTAAAGTTTCGTTACTTCATGACTCAACATTGTGCCCACTGCTCGGTTTACATTTACAACCGGCATCTCCAAATAAACTGGAAGCTTCAGCTGAAGTGCAGGACGAGAAAGTCTGATCAATTGCTGGTCCAATACAACGTCCAAGGCATGATCCTGCTTCTGAATACAGCGTTGCGCAGCATCAGGGCGGATTTCTGCTGCTGGTCGCAGGAGTAAAGACAGGTCAATGTTTGCCAGCTTTTCATTCCCTGCCAGCACCTCCTTATCCACCTGTTTTTTGCATTTCCAAGTCTTTTAGACACCCATGGATCTACTACAGAATCAAAGTCCACAAACAGTGCAAAAGTTTGACGGGTTTAGGGTTCTTCACAAAGAAACTTTTTCACACTTCATTTCTGATATCATTTCCAACATTCAACTTGCACAACTGCTGTAGCAAAGAAGACAGAAACACTGGACTGATGCAGGAAAGGTGCATGCATGACAACAAACAAACTGATATTGCAACTTCATGCAATATATAGCAGCAGCATTGTCATTACCTCCAGGAGATCAGCTCGGCCAACAAGATCATCAAGTTTTCGAATGCCCAAGTTGGCCATGATCTCCCGTGCCTCCTCAGCCACCATGAAGAAGTAGTTCACAACATGCTCTGGCTGTCCAGCAAACTTAGCCCTCAACACAGGGTCTTGGGTAGCAATGCCAACAGGGCATGTGTTTTTGTGACATTTGCGCATCATGATGCATCCGAGCGTGATCAAAGGGGCAGTAGCAAACCCAAATTCTTCAGCTCCCAACAAAGCTGCAACCATGATGTCACGGCCAGTCTTGAGCTGCCCGTCAGTTTGCAACACAGTTCGACCTCGGAGATCATTTGCGACCAGTGTTTGATGGGTTTCAGCAAGGCCAAGCTCCCATGGCAGACCTGCATTTTTGATACCCGTCCAGCGACTAGCACCAGTTCCACCATCATGACCTGAGATCAGGACATGATCAGCATGGCCCTTGACAACTCCACTAGCAACCACCCCTACACCTGCTTCAGACACAAGCTTGACACTTATCCTTGCTCCTGGATTCGAATTCTGCACACCCACAAACAGATTGTCAGTAGGGTTTAAACATTAGTGTCCTGGAGAAGAACGTATGCTACAAAGAAAACACTTTTCTCCTGTGTGAGTTCCAGAGTGAGAGATGGGTTACCTTCAGATCAAAGATCAGCTGAGCAAGATCTTCGATTGAGTATATATCATGGTGCGGAGGTGGGCTGATGAGGCCAACACCCTCAGTAGAATTTCTTGTGATGGCAATGTCGCCAATCACCTTGTGCCCAGGCAACTCTCCGCCCTCGCCTGGCTTTGCTCCCTGTTCCATTGCAAACCAAACCAATCATCACATCCTCTGTCTGTAGCATACAATCATAAATAAATACTCCACAAACAAAGAAACAAAACTAGGAAGCTATAATAGAAAGTTGGGTTATATATTACAGTAGTTTGCAATCTCAGAGAGCTGTCAATGGATACAAACCTGTGCCATCTTGATTTGAAGCTCATCTGCATTTGTGAGATAGTAACTGGTGACACCAAAACGTCCACTTGCAACCTGCTTGATTGCACTGCGTTGAGGATTCCTGGTGCCATCTTCAAGAGGCTCCAGCCTGGTCGGATTTTCCCCACCCTCTCCTGTTGCAACATCAATTTTGTCAAATACCCAACAATTTTGTCAAACAGCCAACTCTCAACAATCACACCATTCCAGATAGAAAACTGCTCTACTGCAAATAAATTTGTTCTACAGTGCAAACCAGAAACCACAGTCTACATGATGGTGGTGCTATGCATGTACTTGGACCCCCTTGCAGAAAACCAAATTGCAGAAATCCAGAACAATAATGGGATGTTGCTGTGCAGCACAAACCTGTGTTGGACTTGCCGCCAATCTCGTTCATTGCAATGGCAAGGGTGGTGTGGCTCTCCAATGAGATAGACCCATAGCTCATTGCGCCTGTGCAGAAACGCTTCACAATTTCGGAAGCTGGTTCAACTTCCTCCAAAGGAACTCGCTGCAATTCCAGAACATCTTTAAACTTGAGCATACCCCGAAGATTGCACTTCTGGTTCAGACTGTGAATCATCTTGGAATACTCCTTGTATGCCTGGACACTATTGGTACGAGCAGCTTCCTGGAGCTTGGCTATGGCAGCCGGATCATTCATATGAACCTCACCATCTTTCCGCCAGTGGAAATCACCTGGGTTAGGAAGTGCATTAGCATCGGCACTTCCAAGTGGTGCAAGACGTGATGGAAATGCCAAATCATGTAGACGTATCGTATCCTGCGCCAGCATTGCAAAAGTTGCTCCCTCCACACGACTCCGAGTTCCCTTGAAGCATCTGTCTACTACTTCTGATGAAAGTCCCAAAGCTTCAAAAATCTGTGCTCCTTTGTACGAGGCCAATGTGGAGATACCCATTTTTGCAAGCACTTTGAGCATACCTGAATTGCTTGCATAAAAGTACTTCTTCAATACCTCATCCCTGGAGTGGAGCTTCCCATCTCGCTTTGGCACAATCTTTCCATCAATTTGAAGCCTGAATTTGCAAAAAAACTATGTTAAAGGGAGCTTCAAAAAAGGGCAATTAACTGCTACCGACAATGTAGCATTCCTGAGGTATGCAACCTTGCGCATCATAAGCAGGAGAAAGGTAATTTGCATCAAATCCATCCATCATAATTGAGAATGGAAGGCTTGACTATGTTCATGCAACCAACATAACCTCAAAAGATGGATGGGGACAAGGAAACACCCAGTTGAAACAAACAAATGGGTTCTTGCAAGAAGTGTGCACCTGAATATTGCCTCAATGGCCAAGTAGGGACAGATGGCATCAGCTCCAAAGCCAACCAAGGTGCAAAAGTGATGAACCTCACGAGGCTCCGCAGATTCAACCACAAGACCAATGCGTGTGCGCTCCATTGATGATACTAGATGGTGATGCACAGCACCAACTGCCAGTAGTGAACTCACTGGCACCTGGTCCGCAGATGTAGCTGCCATATCCCATCCAACCAAATCACATCACCAATTTTTTCCAGTTAGTGAAAGTTCTAACCCTCACAGATAGCACATTCTCTCTCACCATCACCACCCATTTTGGTTTGTGCAACCTAGAACACAAGAAGAAGAAACAACAAGGGAGGGGCTTCATAGTTTGACAACACCAAAAAGACAAGAGAGACGGCAAGGAAGGGAAATACGGACTTCTTTGCCAATGAATCCACAAAGTGCTGTGCAAAACAAGGTTCATAGACCAAATGGGGGCAGCTCTTATTTATCTATCTACAAATTGGTAGTGAATCCTGACCTCGATCAGAGAGAACAACCATGGAATACCCATCAACAACAGCAAGGTGTGCTTCTGCACAGATGCGGTCTAAAGCAATTTCAAGCCCATCAGCTCCCTCTGACTTGGGAAATGTAATGTCAATGACTTTAGTGCGCCAATCACGATGTTCCATCTTCTTAATGGCCTCCATCTCTTCCAATGATAAAATCGGGCCTTTTAGTGAAAGGCGTTTGCATTGCTGTTCCACCGTCTCTGTCAAGTCACCTTCAGGCCCCACCATGCACTCTGTTGATGTCACAATTGCTTCTCGAATTGGGTCAATAGGTGGGTTTGTCACCTGATTCCAAAAAAAATTGCCCATAAGCAAACATACCCACACTAAAAAAATGCAGCACCCTTCACATTGTATTCAACCAAAGTGGAGTTTCAAGTTTTCATCAAATTTTTTTAATGCATTATTGCTATTGAAGCCAAAACCAAATTCGCCAGAATATATATGTATATATATGTATGCAAAGGCTTGATCAAAGATCAGGTGAGGAAAGAACACTCACCTGTGCAAACATCTGCTTGAAGTAATCAAATGACAGTTTAGATCTATGTGACATGACAGCCAATGGTGTGTCATTCCCCATGGAACCCAATGCCTCTGCCCCATCCGTTGCCATTGGCACTAACAGCATCTCCAAATTCTCCACAGTGTAACTGCAAAACAGGTGCCGCCAACATACACACACACATGTATTGTTTAAGAAAACCTCACATATGCACTTCTTTTCTGAAGAAAAACATTATTTGTAATCTTGACTTATTCCATATGACTTTTAACTCCTGGAATTAATTACACAAACCCATGAAGCAAAATTACATCAAAATTTTGTATAGACCAAACAAGCTATTTTTTTGCTGTAATTTTTTGTACCTTACTATTCATAAGGGGAAAGTGAAATTACCCAAAAGCTTTCAGGGGTGCCAATAGGCCCTTGATTCCCATATTCTCCATGGTATCATCCATGCTATCTACCTTTGTAACCCAAAGAGACCCAAAGGCAAATGTCAAAACACAAAACGGGGCTGGCTGGTTGGCTGCATCATTCAACCCATCCTTTCTATAGATGTATATATGTACATATTCAAGTGATTTTTAATCACATAAAAATTCTACCTTTGAAGATCAAGACAATCATCACAATAGATATATGCCCAAAAGATGTAAAATGCATTTCAATAGGCTTTGGTAAAAGAGGTTGTTGAATCCAATAGGTAACATAATAACAATTTTAGCTTCTTCAATAAAGCCAAGGCAAACAATTTTGCAAACTCAAATTCCAAGGTTCCAAAACAATGAGCTAATAAATTGGTAGCAACTATGAGACAAACCTTCACTGTGCCAATAATTGGTGGAGGCACCCGATCTTTCACAGTAACTGAGTCCACAATATCCTTGAGAGTAATCTTTTGACGTTCAATCCACTCGCCATAAGGATGGCTTCTGGAATACTGGTGTTTCAGCTCATTATCATCGACAACTTTATGGTGGTCAAAATCAACCAGAAGCATCATGCCAGGATTGAGACGCCCTTTGCGAGCCACATTTTCTGGTGCAATGTCCACCACACCCACCTCACTTGCCATGATCACACGTTGATCATGCGTTACATAGTAGCGCCCAGGCCGAAGACCATTCCGGTCAAGTGTTGCACCCAAAAACCTTCCATCCGTAACTATTGTTGAAAACAACAACACCCATAACCAGGTCACAATTGCTCAGTGAATACACATCCAACAATAAAGACCAAACTAGAAGAAAGGGAAAGAAAAGCAAAACCCACACAAGCAAGGTCAACAACAACAACAATATTGGGGAGATGCATGCACAAGACATGGACATACATGAGATAAGTGCTGGTCCATCCCAAGGCTCAATGATGCATGAAAAGTATTCATAAAGTGCCTTCCGCTCAGGATCCATGTTGGGATCATTTTGCCAAGCTTCAGGAATCATCATCATCACTGCCTCTGGGAGGCTCCGCCCACTGCGCACTAGGAACTCCAGCACCCCATCAAAAGCACCTGGTTTTTTGACCCCACATTTTTCCCCCGATCAATTCTGATCCCAATCACCGCAGATCTGAGCAAAATCTCAATTCACCCAACTTGCTGCAACCCTCTCCTCCTCATCTCAGCATTCCTCAAGTTTGGATTAAGGGCAAATACAAAAAGAATTCAGATGGGTAAGAAGAAGAAGAAGCAAGTGATTGTTACATGGCAAAAATAGTTAACAAATGGAAATGGCAGTTCCATTTTGCTTACCTGAATCTGAGGAGGCAGCATCAACAATCGGGAGAAGTTTGTGTAGCTCATCCTTGGAGAGACCTAATGTCTTGCATTTCAGTAAACCTTCACGTGCACGCATCCTGGTCCCTCCCACAAATTAACAGCTCGGTGTCATGTCGATTGCAGCAGAATCAATTTCACAACAATTTACAGTCTCTCTGAAACACAAAGCACTCTCATACTGCACATAAATTGCTTGCAGAAGGGAAAAAAAAAGAACAAAGAATTTAACTTTGATTGATTGATTGCATGCAAATCCGTGCTGTAAAAAAATCCATGCAGAGTTTTTGACTTTTTACCAGTTCACATTCCCACGCAAAGTATTGATCTCTCCATTGTGGCCCAAGACTCTCATTGGCTGAGCACGATCCCAACTGGGGAAAGTGTTTGTGGAAAACCGTGAGTGCACCAACCCCATATAACTGGTGAAGCGTGTGTCACCCAAGTCCGCATAGTAGTAGTTTCTTAACTGGTTTGGTTTCAGCTGACCCTTGTACACAATGGTCCTAAAATTCACCAACACCTCGTTTGGGTCAGTTTCTTATTTTCATCAGCTGAAAATCTGAGATCTCTTGTGAAATAACCCCGAAAACAAAGAAATTCATGTTTCATCAACTCTGATGAATGGATGAATGGATGGCCTATGGAAGGCAAGGTGTCTGTCTGACCTTGATGACAAAGAGCAGATGTAGAAATCCTTGGAAGCACCATGCTGCAAATTGAGAGCTGCCCGAATTGCCACCATTGAGATCTTCCTCAAAATGTACATCTGTCCAAACACAGCACCCAAAATTTCACAAGTGAGCAAAGCCCACTGTTCTCTTCATACTAAACATACCACAATTTCACTATTACAAAGCTTCACATAAGCACCAGTTTTCTCTTCATGCTAAACATACCATAATTCACACTATGGTATGAAACCCACTTCACAAAATTAGTTGAATGGATCTAGCTGCTGTTGCCTTATTTGACCCAGAAAATTGATGGTAGCTGCTCTACACCATTTGCTGTGTTTTGAACAATGTAAACATCTAAGTTAATTTTGTGTGTTTTTTCCAGTTGGATGGGAGGTCAGAAAGGATTTGTTTTTGAACTTTTGAGGTTTGAATGCAAATCTCTGGACTTGGTTGATCAAAGTAATGTATTGTAAGTAATTTGTTGTACCTGTTGCTCAAACCCAGCAGATGATCGAGAGTTTGGAGTGAGAAACACTTGCTCAACAATGGGTTCAGTTTGTAAAGCTGATTGTCCAAGGTCCGAATTATCAGTCTTCACTCGACGCCATCCCAAAATACTATGACCGAGTGACTCTGCCACCTACATCCAAAGAATCAACAAAGAAGAACAAGCACTGGGTTGAATTTCACACCCAATAGAATATCAAAATTGAGAAACAAATGAAGTACATATAAATATGTGCATATGTTCTGGGGGAAAACAATGTAGCCAAAAAACAAAACCTTGCTAGAGCTCAATGACACAATAATTTGAGTTGGGTTTTTTTTCTTAAAAGAGCTTGAAGCCAGCGCATGGTGGGAGCATCATATTCAGCAGCCACTTACAGTGCGACCCAGCGCATAGTTTGTGTTGTATGTCAGGATTCAATAGTAGAGAGACTTGAGAGATCCCCTGTAGCAACACAAAAATGCCATGCCCCCGCCCATGACCGGGGAAAAGAAAGAAAGAAAGAAAGAAAGAAAAAACACATACACACAAACACCCATAACTATAACAAAACACACACAACAAAAATATACACACATATGTAACAAATAATCAAACAAATATTCCTCTTACCCACAACAACAAAAACAACAACCACTGTGGCTGCCACCACCAAACCTCGAACTAACCACAATGGATAATGTTTTAACTCAACATCCTTAAACATAACAAGCCTCACCCGACCCTCACCCACATAACAACTTCCTTCCTCAGGCCCACATATGGGACACCAATATCTCCCCTCCACCCCCAATGGAAAAACCCAACAACATGGCTCTAAAAACAAACAAACAAACAAACAAAACAACCAAACAAAAACAACAACAATAGTAATTCCTTTTTGTCCCTATTTTGTCCATAGTTTCCAGGGGAAGATTATTGGTACCAATAATACAAATGGTTGAAGAAGGAAAGGCAGGGGCAACATTTGAATACGTACATACATACGTATCTGATCAAGTAGAGGTATGTAGGTACATGCTTACACATGTAGATAGGTTGGGTAAGTATTATGTGTACGTACGTACCTATGTAGTTGTGTATGTATGTATGTATGTATGTATGTATGTATTTATGTATTTATGTATGTATGAGAGCGAGAGTGTATTTTGCGCTGTACCTTGTTGAAGACGTTCTTGCTCTCTTCGCGTCTTGTTTCTGAGGTGGGCAGGAAGATCATCCCCACCGCGTACTCGCCGGCTGCCGGAAGATCACACCCGATGTCGTCCTGTGCAACCTGTGATGCAGGATCCATCATTAAGCAAGGCAACAGCAGCGGATTCAGCAGCAATTCAAGCATACAAGACAAGCAAAAGCTTCGTCCCTCACAGATGTTTCTTCTTCTTCTTCTTCTTGCAGCAAAACCCATCACCGTATTCAGTCAGGTTGCATTTTCTTATTGCGGTTTTGCGGCAATGGATCAATCAGTGAAGAAAATGTCACTACAGCAACAAGAAGAAGAAGAAGAAGAAGAATTAAGGGTTGGGTGGGTGAGTGATTGATTTTGTTTCCTTGCTTACCGCAGAGAAGTAGTCGTGGGGAAGCGCAACAAGGATTCCAGCTCCATCGCCGGTGTTCGTTTCGCATCCACATGCGCCTCTGTGTGCCATGCGTACCAGCATCTCAATTGCGTCTGTTACCTGTTGTTGTTGTGCCCCCACAAGAGAGAAAGAGAGAGAGGATCCAGTCAGTCAGTCAGTCAGTCACATGAACAAAGAGTCTTGTCTGATCAAATCTTAGGGGCCTCAACAACAAACAATCCCGCACATCCATCCGCGAGACGCCCAATTTCGTATACTAGAAGAAAAATGCACAAGAAGAAGAACCAAATCTTGCAACCATTGCAATGAATACGCGACTCTTCGATTCCTGGCCGGAACAAGAATTGGGTAATCTTCTTCGCCATGTCCCGGTTACGGCAGGCCATTCAGAGGAGTAGTGCAGCAGATCTGAACCAAATCTGAAGCTTCAGAACGAGACGTAGAGACAGGCATTAGAGAGGGGACTTACGGTCTTGCGATTGGGCTTGGCCGAGAGCTCAGCGACGAAGCCTACACCGCAAGCGTCTTTGTCGAAGGCTGGATCATAGAGACCCAGATTCCCTTCTGGCACTGCCGAAAGACCCGCCTTCACGACACGCAGAAGCGGTGCTCTTGCAGGACCTTCCAAGTGCTGCCACCAGAACTGGCTGCCGCTGCTCCTCCTCCTCCTCCTCCGCTCCCTCTTACAAGCGTCGCATCCAACTCCATCGTCCTCTTTCCTAAGTCCCACGTACCTGGTGGATCCCTGCAACAGGTTGCGGGATCCATAGACTGCCGGCGAGGCCACCAGAGTCCTGCAGGAGGTTCTACTACCCTTGTTTTGGGTGGTGGTGGAAAAGCATGCTGTGGTGGCTGGAGAGACGACGCTGCTGCTGCTGCTGCTGCTGCCTGTTGCCTCACCACCGCCGCCTTGTCGTCTTGGTGATGCTACTACGAAGTTGTTCCTAGTTTCCAATCTGAGGAGGGGAGCGCGCAACGCAGCAGCAGCCATGGATTTTGCTTGCTGCTTCCCGAGTCTCTGAGAGCCGTCTTCGGTTTGTTTCCCCACAAACGTTACAACCACCACCCACTAGTAAATGCCAGAATCTGAAGAAGCTTCTCCACCAAAGAGACTTAAGAAGTGTGTTACGTCGTCGTCCTCGAATCCATCACTCTACTCACAAAACCACCACCACTACCCACACCCACGATTCTCTTCGCCTCTTCCTCCTCGTCACAGATCTTCCAACAGATCCCACAACCCAAATCCGTTGATTTTCCTCCCTTAAAAAGCCCAACAACTCATCATCACGGTCTGTTTGTAGAAGACAGATTTCCCAAGACAGTTTGTCTATGCTCCCCACCCACAGACTACTAGTACACGATTCTCATTCAAAGATCACAAACAGGCAGCAGCATGTAGAGACTGCGTGTGCGTGTGTGTACGCCAAAACCGACAACCGTCCCCCGCAACAACGAAATTCGCCGCTGATTGAGGAGGAAGAAAACCAAACCAAACCAAACCAAACCAAATCAGAGCCAAGATAGTTGAAAATGCGTGATTCTCGCTCAACAAAAAGACAGGGCACGCAAAGAGGAGGAGGAGTTGCAAATGATGAAGACGACGACGACGAGAGATGGAGAAGAGGAGAGAAGAAGAAAAGCGACAACAAAACACAACAAAACAAAGGAACAAAAACGAGAACGAGAGTGGCGTGTGCGCGCGCTTTCTTTATAACGCTCTCTCTCTCTCTCACTCCCTCAACGCTCCCCACGTTCCACGGAATATTCCATCCCAGGGGAACGTGCGCCGCATCCCTGTGTTGGCTGGATGAAAACGTCGATGAATCGACGTTGAATTTTCATGCATGAACGAAATATAAGGATGAAAAATGCAGCATTCAGTCGACGATGTTCATCCATCGCTTCATCGGCGTTGAATTTTCCAACGACATATCGATAAATGAAATGAACCGATGGATGAATAAAGCTACGGATGAATACGTGAACGAATGAATGCAGCAGGGTGGGTGGGTTTTTTTTTTTTTTAATTTTTTTAATAATAAATTTTGGTTTTCCCTTGTTTTACCCAAAGCTTTTTGACACTGGTAACTTGGGACCCGGCCAAAAACACCCCCCCCACCCCCCGGCTCCCTTTTTTTGGC
>Ga0116231_10006295_pt1 | contig 22763 bp, 21 predicted proteins | sample S1TSphgellanicum_2_FD_89695 | JGI IMG/M metagenome (GOLD analysis project Ga0116231, IMG submission 89695) | Host-associated microbial communities from peat moss isolated from Minnesota, USA - S1T2_Fd - Sphagnum magellanicum MG | ecosystem: Host-associated > Plants > Peat moss > Unclassified...
ACTGACACAAATGGATTTTACCGTTACAATAGTTAATGTGAGCGGTGGGCCAGTTCTAGTTCGTTCATGCAACACCAACAATACCACCCTAGTTGATACGCTCAATATTATCATTACTTTAGTCGTACCATTTATTCTAATGGCTGTTTCCAGTTTCTTTTTGATTTTTCAACTCTTCAAGTCTAATTTGAGAACTAAAAAGTACAAACGAGGAGGCGTAAACTTCAACCGGAAAAACGCCATAATTATTAAGACAGTTATCTGTTTGGATATCTGCTTTTTGGTTTTCAATCTGCCTAGATTCGTACTCCAGCTTAACAAGGACAATTCGCTGATTTATACTCTCACACTACAGTACTGCACTGCTTTTAAATACAGCTATTATTCTTTTTCAATTATTTTTTACATCGGTACAAACAGTTTGTTTCGAGCAAGAATAAAAGAAATATTTCAAAGTTTCTCGTCGGTTGAAGGTTTATTGGCCAAATTGAGGCCTTAAAATGTATAGTTTATATATGTTAATTTTTTTTATTTTAATTCCTTTTTTATTTTAATGAGGTTCCCACCAAATTTCTTTTTTTTTTTTTTTTTTTTTGGCAATAAGTCAATTCGATTGGCCCATCCCTCAAAAAAAAAAAGAAACTATGGAGGACATGTTGGGGAACACACTGAGAACTTGAGGAACATATTGGAACCTAATGAGAACCCAATGGGAATTTAAAATGAAGATAGTGGGAACACATTGGGAACTGGGGAAAAATGAAAAACAATACTTGCCCCCTCCACCCCCACCCGCCCCAACTTAAAAGGAAAAAATGTAAGTCACCTTGAGTGCATGCTTGGGCCTTCCCATTGGCTGCATGAAATTTCTCTTCCCAAAAGAGTTCATTGCCATTTTTGGCCAGGTCTAATACCCATTGCAAAGAACACCCTATCTATTGGCCTCCATTCACACTAAAAAAATAAATAGGAGCAGGCGTTTAAGTGTCAAATGTCGGCCAGTATAGAATGATAAGCAGTTTGTTGGCATTGCCTACCAAGGCAAGGATATTGTGTTTAGATAGAGTATAGTAGCTTAATGGATTTTGGCCCCTAGGCAACAGGTTTATTTTTATAAGAGGATTTTTGAAAAATGATATTTTGGCTTGTGTTGAAACTGAAGATTAGTTAGAGAGTTATAATATCTTGAAAGATTTTGTTTTCTTTTAGAGGATTTTTGAAGATTATATTTTTGCATGGTGAAATATTTGAGTTTCCATAATAAGTCTTCTTTTGCCTTAAGATACTTTTTAATGTAAATGGCAAGGCCACAGTGTGACACACCCCTTGTTGAATTTGTGTACTTTGATGAATTTTTGCATTCACAGCCAAAGACCAGAACAGCCCCCGCCAAAACCCTAACATGAAGGCGCCCTTTGCTGCAGAGCTAAAATCTGCTACTCAGGTAACGCTCTTCCCAGGCTGCTTTCCCCGAGTTGCCCACCTCCAACTCCAAAGCACCTTCTCGCCCCACATCACGCTATACATAGCACAAGAAGCTTTGGGGGACTCTGAGTCCTGGATTGCCGTTCCGCAATTGCAAGGCTGGCTGCACTAATATTGGACCCCCGGTTTCACTGTGCTATCTATTACTGTGGCATCCCGCTCGTGGAATTTCTGCTGCACGTCTGATCTCTAGACTAGCTGCAGCGCCATCACGCGTCTTCTCCCGGTTTCTGGTATACTATATATCCCCTCTCATTGCCTTCAATGCTCAACCATCCCCCCATCTCCCAGTTCCTCTTGGATCTGCAGTGGGGAATAGAATCATAGAGATCTTGGGATCGAAGTGCTAAATCTTTTAGTTAGAGTACTCGGGAAGGATTAGCAGCTAGCTAGCTTGATTGCCGCATTTCAGATCAAGAGCTTGTTGTTGATCAACTGGGGTGGTGGCAGTGTAGTAATTGATCAGTTCGACTCGCTGGTGATCCTTTACAAATTAAACAAGCGATCGAGAGTTGCGATCTGCAGATATATCAAATATTTTAGTACAGGGTCGTAACTCTCGTTGGAATTAGCAGAGTAGTGTTGAGATCGGGAGGATGGGTAGCTTCAAAGGTCAAGTTTTGTTGGTGCTCCTAGTTGCAGTTGCAGTACTGGTGATGACGTTCTCCGCGGTTCCTGCTTCCGCAAAAACCTACCACAAGGTCCATGAGCCTAAAGAGATTCACAAGAAGAGATGCTATGAAGCCGTGAAGAACAACTTCAACGGATGGGTCAAGCGTGTCGGGGATTACGTCGAGAAGTCGTCGAAGCCCGGTCCCCACACGAAACGTAATCTGGGAGTTGTGGCGCCGAGGACGATCGTGGTCGACCAGCTGGGTCGTGGCAACTTCTTGACTGTTCAAGCCGCTGTAAACTCCGTCCCGACCGGCAACACCAGGAGAGTTATCATTCAGATTAACGCCGGCACTTACAGGTTGACAAGACACTTAGAAATTTTATTTTTCCCGAATCTTTAGGATGTATGGAATGCAATGGAATTTTCATTTCTAGATCATCTCTTCAATCATGCCCACTTTATACACTTTTCTTTTCATTTCTTTGCCTGCAATGACTGGTATTAACATATGGCTCCGAGTTCTTCAATTCTGAGTCTTAATTCCTTATGCATGTTTCTTCTCATGATCAGAGAAAAGATCGTTGTGCCATCCACGAAGCCGTTCATTACCTTCCAAGGAGCTGGAATTAAGAAGACAGTTTTGGTTTGGCACGATACAGCTGCAGAAGCCGGTGGTACTGGTTTGAGTGCCTCCACCTATGTTGAATCTGCCCACTTCATTGCCCAAGATCTCACCTTTGCGGTATGAATCTAATATTAAACGTGTATCTATACAAATTACTGTGTGTGATGCAATCAATGCCGGAACATCTGTCAGCAACTCTCTAATGGAAAGCCACTAACATAGGGGCTTTTTTTCTTTTTTTTTGCTTCACTAAGTATATAGGGTCTTGTTTCTTGTTGCATGGACAAGCACTTTCCATTGGAGAGTTGCTAACAGATGAGAGAACTATGATAGGGCAAAGGACTCCTGGTCATATGTAGTACTCAGTGCGATCAAGTTCCTGTATTGTGACATATAATGTGCTGTATTATGATATCAATTGATTTTGGTGTGTGCACAGAACTCTGCACCCGCACCAGCAGGTGGTGCTGTGGGCAAACAGGCAGTGGCTTTCAGAATAACTGGAGACATGGCTGCGTTCTACCGCGTAGCGTTTCTAGGAGCACAGGATACACTCTACGACCAGACTGGCCGTCACTTGTTCGCACACTGCTTCATCCAGGGCTCCATCGACTTCATCTTTGGTGATGGAAGGTCGCTGTATTTGGTAAGTGTGGCAGCTGTCTGTCGCCAAAGCGATCAATTTTTTTTTTTCTTGTTCTTCTTTTTTGTGTGGCTAAACTGGCATTTTTTTTCGCCACAGAGATCCATATTTATGTTAAAATGGCAATTATTTTTTTGGTTCTTGGATGTACAAAGTTGTATACACCTGGCCAGCTGATTCGGAGCTTGTGCAAAATTTGTGATCCGGGTGCCTTTCCAACTGTGCAGGACTGCCATCTCAACTCCATTGCTGTACCCTATGAAGGCTCCTTGACGGCTCAGAATAGAGGTAGCAATACCGACATCGGCGGATACTCCTTCGTAGGTTGCGTCGTGACAGGCACGGGACCGATCTACTTGGGTCGTGCCTGGGGTCCTTATTCCCGAACCGTTTTCATCCGCACTTACTTCGAGAACATCATCATCCCAGCAGGATGGTACAACTGGGGCATCACCAGCAGGCAGAAGTAAGCATGCAACGTGATCACTACTTAATTTATCAACCGCTAGAAAGCAGACTTACTAATGCTACTTCTCGTTACAGCCACCTCACAGCTCTACTGGTCAAGCATTAGCCAACGCACGAACCGAGAGAGTTGTGAGTCAAATTACTGTGATGGACCAGAAAGTGATATCCGTCTTTGTTTTTTCCTTCACGAGGACGGGTTCCGACAGTTCCTAACATTGATTAACTACATATTTTCAAATCAAACGCAGTTGCAACTCTCCAATGGAAAGAGCTTGTGCATGCAACAAGAAACAAAGTCCTATTATGTTAGTGACTTTCCATTAGGCTACTGTGTGATCACGTCACATTGTGTGTAACTGTGATCACAGTAGCCTAATGGAACGACACCCGTAGTTATACAAACTAGTGAAGCCGCGATGATCAGATGCAGATCTTCACTGGCCCACTTGATACGACCTGCCAATACTTTTTGTCGATGATCACATGATGCATTAACAATGCCCTCACAACTGCCTACTTAATTTCTTCTGGATGCAATGTTTTTTTGTTATTTTTTGTTGCAGGACGGTGTTTTACGGACAATACGAATGCTCAGGACCTGGAGCAAACTTGAGTGGTCGTGTCCCATGGGGTCGGGAACTGACATCTGCAGAAGCTTCTCCATTCTCCGACACCAGGTTCATCGATGGAGCTCTATGGCTGTGAGAACAATTATACAATTTGTTTGCCACAATTTACTTGGATCATGTTTCAAGCTAAGTTCTTAAAATTCTACATATTGGCAATGGTCTACAAAAAGACTTGACTATTGTCTTCAGTGCCCTGTGGCTATTATATATCTCCCATTCTAGTCTTTAGTTACTGACAAATAATTCTTTTGATTACAAACCTTGAGCTGCTAGCTGCTCACCATTTCTCAGCTGAGGTTGTTGGTAATCCAGGATTTCCTCATGCTAGAACTACATAAAATTCATAATTCTTGCGCAGCAGATGCATGATGAGCCCCATAGTCAGCTCCAAATAATCAGAGAACCCATGATCCACGTATTACATGGAAAAAAGATTTTGATTGATTTTTGATTAAATCCTATACTTGAATACTTCTGGATTGATTTGGTGAAAATAAAGGTCCATCATAATTGGACAAGAGGTTTCATAATTTCTCACTTTTATTGTTTCTCTAAGTAGAATTTATTTACTACCTCCTGAGTTCAGTCATGGAATTTGAAAGCCTTACATGAATTCATGGCTTTTTTGGATTGATTGAGTGAAAATAAAGGTCCATAGTTTTCTTCAGTGTTTCATTTGGAATTGATTTGTTAGCTGTGTCCAGCTGGGGAATTCTTGTCTCCTTTCCTTATTTGGATTCTACTCTCAAAACAGACTTAGAAGTACATGATACTTACTAAGTCTAAATGGTTTTATATTATCATACAGGTCTGTGATGTTCAGCAATGTGATGCCAAAATGTTTTATTTATTTGACAAAATGAGGTTCGGTAGTCCCAATTTTAATATTCCAAAATGTAGTACTTACTTCTTATGTTTTGTGTTTGTAATGCTATCCCAACCAGTGGAAAGTCTTGAAGAGGATTAGGGTTTTGATTCCCGTAGATTTTGGCAAGAAGTAGTAATTCTTTTCCTTTTTGGGCATTTAGCCTTTCATGAATTAATTTGTGCAGAACATTAGTTAAAGGTATTAAAGTCCCATTCAAATTGTCTTCACATATAAGGACTTCATACAATCACACTAGCTATGACAATGTACACATTGAATTCAAGAATACACAAAAAAGAAAGGGTCAAAACTATTCATATGTAGGCTTAAAATTGTTTTTTTCACGTTACTACAAAATGTAACTTGTAAATATACAGTAGTATATTTACAGTATACATTGTAGTATATATATTGTCTCTATATGCCGTATACTTTTTATATACTGTAATGCAACATTGTGATTATGTACTGTATTTTGAAAGAGATTTCAAGTGCTATTCAATCCATGATCCTAATTGAGATACTGACTATGCAAAAAAAACTTGCCAAAACACACAACTTCAATTTGTAATTTGCTAATCTAAGCATGATGGTTACCTCTGTAGAATTTGAGTGTCAGAGCGCTGGGCAGTAGCAATTCAGTAAATGTGAAGTTAGTTGCAATGGGATCCATCATGAGACTCTTCAAGTCCTTGCAATGGTCGATGTTGTCATCTGAAGATTTCTTAGACTTGTAGTTGTAGTTGTTGTTGTTGAGTGACTTGTTGTCACAAGAAGATTCATCGTCCTCCAACACCTTGGGATGATGCTCACGGAAGGTGCCAGTCAGTCTGTCACACCAGGTGAAATACAGCGACCTGTTGTACCTGGGATCAAGGTGATGGATGTAGTGATGCCTGGGTCTCTGAGCATACGGCGTCAGCAGGACTCCAGAGGAAGCAGGCACGTAGATCCAAGCGGGAAGCTTGTAGCCACAGTGACCCATCATGTTGACACAGTAAACAGCCCAGCCGAGCATCAGCATATGGAGCAGGTCCCAGGAGGGTTGCAGAAAGACGTATAGCATCAAGCAGGCATAGAAGGGTGTAAAGGTGAAGGCGATGTCCAACACATCCCCGAATGCTGTACTGTACACTGTCAAGTCGCCGTTGGTCACATGGTGCCACTGATGGATTCTGCGATACACGAGCTTGAACTTGTGCATCACCGTGTGCACTGTGAAGAAGTACGCGTCGTGGAGTACCATGACTGTCCAGGTGAACAAGAAACCCCCCAACAAATCGAAAGAGAAGGAGCTTCTGTTGAAGAACCCATGTCTGCATTCAGCCCACAAAGTGTTGGACATCCCCATGTGGATCATGCCACAAATTCCTGCAGGAAAAAAAGCACTAGGACTCTTGAAGCGAGATCATGATGTTCAGCATCTGAGTTGATCATCTTGATTGTCCACAGCAAAAGAAAGACTCGAGGCACTGGACCTAAGCACTGTAGAATCACTCATTGCACGAGAATTGGGTCCTGGACAAGTTTCAATATTGTGTACCTGCCGGCAAACGCCAAGGCAAAGAGCGGCATTGGGCCAACTGCGACAGCCCAGAAGCTCTCCTGCTTGTAGTTGATCATGGTGACAGGAATGGAAGGAGCAAGCCGCTGAATGACTCCCTTCCTGTCGAGATAGTCCAGGAAATGAAACCATGAATACTCAAAAACTGCATGCAAGGATGCGAGGAGCAGCCCACCCAAAACTCCCATTACTGCACACAGCAACACTTTCCCCAGTGTCAGGTTGCCCAGATCCAGCGTCTCCACAAGACCTCCCATTGCGAGCACTCTGGAAAAACACCCAGCAAGTGCTCTAATTCTAAAACCTTAAAGCTTCTGCACTGCTGCTGCACTGTGCAGATCACGATGTGTAAGTTCCTTCACAAAGATCTACAAATTCTTCTCGATTGCAGCAGCAAGCTTAATTTTCTTCACATATAGCGAAAACTTCTAAGTCTTACAAATTTTCCTACAATCCTGGAAACAAAACTCCTGCGTTCACGAGCAAGTCTAGGTCGCTGCATGCAGCTGCTTGGTGATGGACAATCGGCACTATATGAGATCTCAGAGCAACTGCATGCATGCATGAAAGCAGCTTGAATCCTACAACGTACGGACACGACTTTCTCGATGTCTAGGCGTGAGTAGTGCCACCACCACCCACAGTGTTTGACAACTCTTTGTCGCACTCGACGTGAACTCGGTCTCAAGAAGGAGAAGCACTTCCCGAACGAGCACTCCATGTTCAGTTATCGGTAAAGTGAAAATCCTGCACAGATCTATGCAAATTTCTGTCTGCTGGTCCATTGTTGCATGCAATGGAACACTCCTTCTTCACAACTAAGTACTGCAAACAATGTTACAACCCAGAAAGCTTGCGCTGAAGCTGCAAATTGCATTCTGGCAAAAAGATCAGAGCTCCGAGGAGAATGACATAATTTGCGAGAAAACCAAACTTTTGTTATATCCAAAAATTGCTAGGACTCAAAGCTTGCACCTTGCAACGATTCTTCTCCCAAAGGTCAGAGTTATAGCAAAAGTAGAAGAAGAAGAAGAGGAAGAAGAAGAAAATGGTGTGACTTCAGGAATGGCGGGCAACTCTGATGTGTTCCCTGGAGACTCCATGCCTCCGGGCTGCCTCACTATGATCCAGAACTGCTTCCCAAGAGTACTTCTTAGTACTGGCATGGCAGTTGATGGGCATTGCAGTATCATCGTCATCATCATCGCTTACGCTGTTTGTTTGTAGGACGCGGCCTGTGAGGATGATTCTGTTGTAAAGCTGCCTGTGCTTCCTCGTACGCATGCCTCATGGATTCCTTCAACGGAGAAGAAGCTGCTGGGCTCGCAGACTTGTGGTCACCGGGCCTGGGAGCGAAGAAGGTGTTGTTGTTGTTGTTACGTTCTGAACTTCTGTCTTCAGATTGAACATGCATCGCAAGCGCTGAGAATGCAGATGCAGCGGCAGAAGCAACAGCTTGCTCGGGAATTTCAGATCCTTGATGTTCTTCAACCAGGCAGTGTACATGATCTGACAAGACTTCCTGCGGTCGCGTGGAGCAAGAGGCTGAAAGCTTCAATCTAAGCTTCTGAATGCGTCTCTCTTTTGCGTCGATAATGGAACGATTGTCTTCTATCTCTCTCTCTTTCCGTCGCAGCAATGCTTCGAGCTCTGCAATGCGCTGCTCTCGAGCGCTCAAAGCTCCCTCCAAGCAATTGTTGCGAATCATCAATTGGCGCTCGGTTTCCTCGAGATGCGTAATCTCCTGCTCCAGCACTCGACATAACAATTCTCCACCTCCTGTCGCAATGACGTCGGATGATCTGAAGTTGTTGCATTTGTTGGAACTGTCCGGGACAAGTCTGGCAGGGTTTGCCAGACCACGGTCTGCAGCGTCTTTGATCCTGAGCCTCCTTTCTGAGATGTCTGCCAATTGATCTAGTTGCTGTGCGGTTGCCTTGAGAGCCAACTCGTAAGATTTCACCAGACTGCTCTTCTTCGCCAGCTTCATTTCCATCTCCTGCATTGCCTGCTGCAAGTTCTCCTCTTGTTTCCTCTCCATTTCCTACTCATGTATCACGGCCCGGCGATGATGCCGTGCCCGATTGCGTCAAATTCCCGCCTTGTCCGCCGCGTAGATTGTCGTCAAACCCGCCCCGGCACGCACTGTCAAGCAAGAAGCAATGTTAATCAAGCAGGATGATCGTCGCGAAGAGCTTTCGTGGTGCTCAATTACCGTAAGCATCCGGCGTTTCTTCCTTTTGAATTTTGCTTGTACAATTGTGGAGAGGAACAAGCAGTTATTTTTGCACCCAAGTGCAACTCTGAAACCCCGTCTTGGTGATTCCAGAACGTCGCCATTCTGAGAAGATACAGAAGTTTCAAGCGATTCAAAGATTAGGTGAAAGCTTCTCTTGTCCTGGCCATTTCTCAGATCTCAATCATCTCTTGCAGTATCATGCCATCATCTATGTTGAACTGTTGTCTGTCTTTGTTGTTTTAGGTTTATGGAATCTGTGTCAAGCTTTCTGTCTCAGATCTTAATCATCTCTTGCAGTATGCCACCATCTGTCTTGTTGTTGTCAATGTCGTTGGGTTGTTTTAGGGTTGTGGAATTGTCAAGCGTTTAGTTGCTGATTTTGGAACTGAAATCAAGCTCTGAAACTGCATGTTGCAAGGGGAGGGATGTCAAAGATCTGCAACAAGAATCAAAGGAAGAAGTAGAGATAGATACAAAAAATTTCTTCATAGTATACACTGTGGTGCTGTAGCTTTTGGAAAAACAGATGGTTTCTGAGTTCACAGATAACAACTGAAGTGCATCATGAGCATGTGCAAAACTTGCAGAAGAATTTGTTGCAAGAGAAAGAGTGGCATTAGCAATGGACTGTAATGTAAACTGCAGGCTCATGGAAAAACAGATGTGTTCTGAGTTCAGGGAAACTGAAGAACATCATGAGCATGTGGAAAACTTGCAGGAGCATTTGCTGCAAGAGGAGAGTGGCATTAGCAATGACTGTTTCAACTGCCTGTTTCTTTCACTTATATGACCTCGGCTTTGACAGTAATCCCTTGTCTTGATCCAAGTTCATAATTGGTATATTAGCCCTGCATTTTTGCTGGATTTTGTGCACTTGGTGCCTGGTTGAAGCCCTACATGTTTGCATGGCAATTAATTCTGGATTTTTTGTACAATGTGCACCTGGGTGAAGCTCTGCATATTTGCATGGCAATTGATGATATCAGTCTTTCAAAATCCATGTGGTCAGAGGTGGATATCAGGCAGGTAGGACTTTCCTTTGCAATGATGAAGATCAAGGAGGTAGAATTGTTTGTTCATTCTGATCTCGTTTCTGATTCTGAAGTTTACCAACTGTTGCCAAAGAATCCAGTGTGTTTCATCGGCTGGTTTGATGGCAAGCTGGCTGTACATTGTTGCCGAAGACAGTTATGATCTCTTCTGATTGAATGAGATCCTGTTGAAAGTTTTGCCAAAACAAAAGCACACATCTCATGTAGACTATCCCTGCAATGGTAGAAATTTACTCTCTGATATTGTGTATCAAACTGTGGCAGTTGAAATTCATTTGCGCAAGCACTTAGCATGATTACAGGATATCTCATGCACCTAAGGATGTCAAGACTCAGCAATGTGCTGGTTGATTTGTGGAGTTTTCTTCCATTGAACTCTGTGGGATGTAACTAAGTGTTACCTATCAGTTTTGAAGATGGCAATGATGGAGATTTTCTTGTCATGGGCCACATGTATACATCCTTACTTTAGATGCCCATCCTGACATCTGATCCGCATGTGAGAGATTACATATGTTAGGATACTAAATGTGGTGTGTGGTCTGTTTTGTGGTGATTTGTAGGGCCTGAGATAAATTCCAATCAACCAGACATTATAAATTTACCATATAGGGCACCTTGGCTGAACATGGGTTCTGAGACAATTCACTTGATGGAGCTTCCCAATCCTGACCTGAAGACAGGGCCACCAGAAAGAAGGTGACAAAGATGACCACCATGTTTGTGATTGTGTAGAAGACCTGAAATTACTGCAATCAATTTTTAACAGATCTGGGATGTTGATAGAAATTAGAAGATGGCACCAATGAAACCTGCTTTGGGATGCGAAGCTATTCCATGAGTGCAGGCCATCTCTATGATTCCAGAAAAATTGAATGGAAAGGCAACTAATGTGTAAACATACAATCCAGTGGGTGTCTGCATCTATGAATAACATTATAAGCTGTGGGGTAATGAAAATCAGAGGAGTCATCTAGGCTAGTGAACCCTGTCATCAGCTCTTAGTGCAGGCCATTTCTGCCAACAAAATTGAAGTGGAGGGTAATTCATCTGGAGACATAATGTTCAGACTCTGAGTTTGCATGAACATGAATCGAAAAATTATCTGCATGATTATGAATTTTGTAGGAGTTGTGGAGGCTCATGACTTAGTTAAATTTGCATGGATAACAGCTACTATATGAGAACCTTGGCTCCAGTTGGGTTGTTCCTATGCTAGAATTTCTGATCAAAGACATCCCATAATGAATGGAATTTTGCTCCACAAGTTTGCTTTTGACACCCATTGCTGACAGTTATTGGCAGCACAATTGGATAATTCACCTAACTTAGGTACCTATTTAATTGATGGAAGAGGGAGGTATAATTTGCAGAAAGAAATATGAAAGATTTGTGGTCATATTGCAGGTATCCCTACACAACTAGTATGCATGGAACTAGAGTTCCAACTTGTTACGATGGATTGAAATGTCAATACTGTGGAGTTCGAAGAAGCAACGAAAGGACCTTACATTTTTTGAATTTTGTACAGTGAGAGGTATCACTATCTCCTGATGAGCTTATGCAAGTACCATGTCATGTCTAGAATTTGGGATATGTGAGTTGATCAAATAAATAGTTATATGATCATTGCAGAAGTTTTTGGTAAATTTCTATGATGTAATGTAGTTTCAGTTTTATGTGGACCTCCAACTTGGGCAAATAAAATTGTCTAAATACTAAAATTTGGATTCTCTCAGCTGTAATAGCTCCAAGAGGCAAAATCTTAACTGTAGTCATGATTGTACAGTACTTAAGTTCTGCTGTTTGGAATACATGGTTTGGGTCAGCACTTATGAGACTCAAGATTTCAAATCTTTGTGCTGTTCAGCTGAGTTGGCTTCCTTGCTGTGCTCTGAGGATTTTCAAGTTTCCAGTGAATTCCTGAGCTCTAAATGTTAAATTCCCATGAGTTGCAAGCTCCAGCCTTTTGCAGGTAGGACGTCTCTTTTTCACTTTTGAAAATATTTCTTTGAGGACCCTTTGCATGCGGATTCATGGAAGTTATAGAAGCTGCCAGTTGTCAAATCAGGAGGACTGTAAATGCTATGGTCAGAATTAGAAATGTAAAGCATGGGCAAAGAGTAAGGAAAACTTCAAATATTGGTTTTTCATGTTTGTATTTTAGTCCCTTCAGCAAGTGTGCCTACATAGATGCTTTTTGATCCAAACAAATTAGCAAAGATAGTCGCGAATACATTTGCCTTTAGCCTCTAGAATCTACTGTTATCAACTCTAGATTCAATTCAGAATTGATATGAACGATGCCCAAGATGCAAATTCCTTTTGTGTAACCTTACCCGAGGAAATTCATTGTGAACTGACAGATCAGAGTGCTCCAGAACTTCTCAAGATTTTGTCAAGTTTCAAACATCAGAAATACATGCAATTGGCTCTGGACAGCAACAGTCTTCATGCTTCTTACAGGTGCATGTTTGCATGGAGAGTGTTGGACCTTCATGGAGGAATGAAATATATATATATATATATATAATTTTGGTATCTTAGGCTGAAAATAGTATTGAGATGGGTGATCTTCGCAGCAAGTATGTGTACAGCAAAGGCCCAATGTAAGGGCATTCTCAAGATGAGGGGCTTTATGAGTATTAACCAAGTCCAGCTCTGGATTTTGGGGAATTCCCCCTGCCACCCCACCCCCATTGGGCTTTATCCATGGCAAGGCATGAGACAAAGGTTATCATGAATCTAAACATATGTAGATCATGAGGTGTAACAAAGCAACGAGTCTTAGGCCTACTCATTGAGAGTGGGAGGGATCTTATGCCTACTTTTGAGGAAGGATATTGATGAATAAAAGGTACTTTCCAAACTCACTAGGAATAGGAATTGAAATTTTCTTGAAGTTGCTTTACCCTACATTTAACCCAACTCTTCATGAACACAATTGCTACCAAAGAAGGAAGAAGCGTTGAAATGTTCTTAGACTCCATCACCCTTCTCCAACTACCATGCCTACTTGTTGTAAAATATGTTTGAAAATTGCTTAATCTCTCAAAAACTTCAAGCTTTTGGCACCTAGAGCATGAATCCTACAACCTTGCACGTGAACACCTTAAGCATGAATATTGAGATATTATATCTTTTGCAAGAAATAATGCCATTTATGAGGTACAACTCTTCAAACTTAAACAAAATAGGAGTTGGTATTGTAGTTTCTCTTTACTCACTAAATATAGCCTAATTGCCAAAGGGAAAATAGTCAAGCTACAAAGATGAAGAAAAAATGTGGATTCTTTAATAAAAAAACCAAGTTACCCTAGTCATGTCAATGGCAATAGCCATTGTGTGACAGGAACAACAACACCTATAGCTACCAACTACTATTAGCATAGATGTTGATAGCCAAGCAACTACATTTGAAGGGCACACTATAGGTCTTCTAGTCTCCAAATGTTTCAATAGATGTTTTGTTTTTATGAATCTTATGTTTTCTATTTTAATGTGTCATGTTTTTGGGTCATATGTTTGTATTCGATTATTGGTCATATGTTTATTTACAATATTTTTCTTTTTTCAAGGTTTGGAAGTCAAGGAAAAAGGAAATTTAGCAAGGTGGAGTTTAAAAGACAATAAATCATATGTTAGAACATTTTCTCTATGTCTTAAAGTTTAATTATTGCCCAAGAACTACTTTGAATAGTTATTTCATGACTTACTTTGTGATGAACATTTAGGATTATTGTCAACATCTAAAGCTATTCTAATGCCCACTTTAATTTAGGCTCTATAGCCACTTGACTAGTAATTGTTAAACATGGTGTAATCGATTTTGCGGATGGTTGGGGTGGCCTGGCAACCCCAGAGTGATTGGCTAGCACCTTGTTACAAGCCATAACTCTTGCATGGTTTTTGATGCCCATTGTTTTTAGGTATGATGGATTTCACTATGTCATTGTGGTCAACCTCCTCACACACAATTGATTGAATATAGTTCACAATGCATGTTTACTATGGACAACCACATGCCACAAGTTGTGCTAATTCTATGAATTTGAAAATCGATTACATTCAGCAACCAGCAAGAGCAGCTGGGTTACCGAAACATAGTCTCCACAAATTTGCACTAAGATTATGTTTGGTAACCTGGCTGCCGCTTGCCCATGACCTAATATGTAACAAACTTAATCTGCTTTAACATTAGTTTTTGGCTAGAAATACTCCCACTTTGCTATCACAATACTAGCCAATTGATTTGAGATATCAAAATCTCCAAAGAAGACATTGGTGTATAGAGGCCATGCTCTACAACATTAATACTTAAAAACTAGGGTACTCCAAACAATGAGGACAAAATTTAAGTATACAAGCACCTTAAAACTCCAAGCCCCATTTGCTGATTCCACCTATCCTTAATTGGTTAGCCTCAATAAAACAAAAACCCAAAAACCTAGGGTAGAACTGCTCATCATCAATCACTACTCTATCACTGAACATTTCTTTAGATCTTCTTCATCCATACTTCATTTTGAGTGATTTAAAATGTTATGGGAGCGCTACCTCAAGCTTTAGAAATCATCTTTGAAGTGCAAAGGGAAAGGAGTAATGAAAAAAATAGCAAGAAAAAAAAAAAGCTTTTCAACTCACAAAATGTGTTTTTTTTCTTTTTTTCTTCTCTTTGGACCTCTCCTATTTTCAAAGCTTCTAACTTTCTCATTTCTTTTTCATTTTAAGTGATTTAAAGTGCTAAGGGAGCATCACCTTCAGTTCTACAAATCATATTTGAACTCTAATAGCAACAGAGCAACATACAAGAAATTTTTTGGGTGTTCAAAAACCAGCTTTGTAACATTCAGTGGTTTGTTTTTATGAGTTCTTGACCCACTCTACTTTGGGGGGGTTGTAATTTTCTCAATTTTAATTCATTTTTGTCGATTTTTAGTGTCCTAGATGCACCAATAGGAGGGGTTCAAGTTTTGTTGAACACCAGAAACAACAGAGCCCTCCCCTTGGATACAGCCTGCACTGAGCACTTAAATGTTTGCTCACCAACCGTTCTACCCTAAATGCCTAATTTCAGTGAAATTCCAAGTCCATTTGCCTGATAGAATTTTCCATTGTATAATAAAATATTAGACAGCGAAGTGCCTAACTTGATGGGCAAGTATCATACCGTCAAAGAGATATAAACATTGAGCGGAATTTTTTTGGATTTCCACTCAAGTCTTGTTTGGTCCCCACAAAACTTGCAAGCCTGCAGACTTTTTATACACCTGTTCTACCTTGTCTGTTTGTCTGCGCAATACACAATTTGTCTCTAGGCATAAAAAGGTGCGGTCTTACAAATCACAAGCATTCGTTGATATTGTTACACTTAATTCCTCCACTATGTGACAAAATGCAATGAGGCTTATGATATGTTCCCATTAGCTCTGCACAAAAATTGTCAATCCTTTTTATACCCATAATGCACTCATAAAAAATTCTTTAGTGCGTTTAAATGCCGCTTTATTATACTCACAAAAATACCTCTTACCAAAAGAGGAGGGATCTTACACCCTGTACGGTAAGTAAGTGTAAGAACCTTCCCCCTCCTAGACCATCATGATTTATTTATGCTTAGGTTTGTGATCTCGTTCACCTTGTGCTTTATGATGCTTACATCCATGGGGTGTGGGACATTTGTAAAATGTGGGGTCGGACTTGGCTACCACCTCATTGTAGGCCCCTTAGTTTGGGGATGGTTCTACCCCAGGGGCTTTTATCCTGCACAAAAATCACATTAAACTACCCCTCCTTAAACCTCACAACTCTTCTTATCGCCCAAAAGAGTATTACAAACACATAATCCTAACACCCTAAACCCTTTATACAAACCGTACATTTTTCATAAGGGATTTAGAGGGCAGACTTTTTAATGACTGTTCACACATCTTGTATTGCAGAATTTGGGTTCTTGAAGGAAACGCAAAGTGGAGAGATGTGCCCTTTCCATAAAGATCTAAACCACTATTTATAAACTGCAATTATTCGAATTATTAACAATTTTTTTCGTTTTTTTGATATTTCAGAACCAGAGAACTGCCAGTTTTTTTTTTTTTTTTAAATTTTAAAGGAAGAAAAAAAAACCCTAACAAAATCATCACCAGTCACATTTATTCAAAAACCTTAAAAAAAAAACAGTTTTCACGAAAGAAGCGGAAAAGAACCGGCGGGTGTGTGGACCATTGTTTATGTGTACTGATTCTTTGATTTTCTGAGGACCCGGGTTTTGAATCCTAATAACAAAAGCAGCTGAACACAGGGCCCTCTACTACCTACACAACACAACACTACACATTAGCAGTGTAATTTTATTTTATTTTTCATTTTTCCGAACTCCACCCCACCCTGCCCGACCTGTTCGGTCAGTTCCACAAAAAAGAGAAAATCGAATTCAAAAGATCCCTTTCTTTTCGATTCAACATCAATGCCAAGCGGAATTTGAGAAAGAAGAATCATGCATCCAACGGTCCACATGGGACTACGTGGCCAGTGCATCGATCAGAAGATTAATGGTTGGTAGAGCCGACTCTATACTTCACTTGACCAATGGAGGGTCAGAACGTGGGCACGTGCTGAACACGCTTGATCCAGCGGCCCAGGTAGCTTGGGGTCCGCGACCACACGCGGTCTAGTTTTTATTACAAGAACCGGGCCGGGCTGCCCGAGCCCTCGTGCACCAAGGAGTAGCAACAGAAGAGCAAAATATGCTTTTAATTAAATGTAAGATTCCTTTTAACTTTTTCTTGTTTTTTGTAAAATTCAGGAAACCCCATTGGGTCTTTATGTTTTTTGGAAGAATCCTTGTCTCAAATTTCAAATCTAAATATTGAAGAATTTGAGGTGCTAAATATCGATTTTTCAATTTTTTTTCCTTGACATATATTAGATTTGGCACAATTAGAATATTTGATAAATTTTATTTGCAAGTTTTGCAAAATCCAAATGCATGACCAAAAATTGTGCATATATATATAATTATTTTTTTAATCTTCTCTCTTTTGGCAAGAACGTGCATGGAAACACCACTTTGTTTGAAAATTTCTCCTACCATTCTAGCAACAATTTTTTTATTTTGCAACAATTCATTTTTTTCCATCATCTCATTGGCAAACATGAGTCGCAAAATCTTCCCAAAGTTCAGGCTACAGTTAATATTGGCGGAATCACTCATGTTTCACGCATTGTGTTTAAAAGTGTTTCTCATGATAACTTATGCCAAGATGAATACAACAATTCCATAAGAAGCCAATTGTTTTACGGCTGTATAAGTGGAACGATTGCATGGCTTTTATTATCACACTTTTGGGAAAACCTAAGGTATCATGCCATGTGTTGCATAACTAAAGGGTTCTGAAATCCCATAAAAAATAAACATTGGGTTGGGGGCATTCAAATGTGCCATCCAGTTTACCACTAGGGAACCATTTTTTCACGTAGCCACACTTTCCACACACGATTGATTGGTTCAATCTCAAAACAACCCCGCCCCCAAGGGCCCACCTTGTCTTCTTATTGGGCAAAAGCCAACCGACCACACCAGTATCTCCCAAACCCTACCCCCACTCACTCATAAAAGTTCACCAAAAAGGGATCAAGCAAAGTCGATAGATTGGAGGGTTCAATGACCCAATGACCCCTCCCCACATGGTCACTTTTTTCCTTGTTTGTTGATAAGAAGGAAAAACTTTATTCCAAAGTGTCTTTCAAAACAACCGGGTGACTGTACATAGCAAGAACCATGAAGCCAAGTGAGGGACGACAAGTTGAGTTGCCAACCAATCTGACCGAGAGTAGATAAGTATCACTAAAAGGTTAGTTTATTAGGCAACCATACCCAAAGAGACCAAAACATTCGACCGCTTGATCCCATGCTCTTGTGTCGACTCTGGCCCACTTTACGGTAGTCCAGGCCCAGGTAACTGGGCCCAACTAAACCTAAAACCCTAAACCCTTTTCTATTGCCCAAAAAGCTCTAAATTAACCTCTTATATAGTAGGGCACAAGTCCAAAAACCTAAGAAGGAGGTGGAAGCTTCCAAGGTCATCATCTTTTGGCAATCAACCAAATTCTTGGGCTAGCTCTTGGCAAAAAAGAACCCTCAGAGGATATGTATGAAGTTGGATCCAAGAACTAAACTTCTTGCTTACTTTGGCTTCTTGGTTCTTTTGCGCAAAAACATTTTCACTATTTCATATTAAGTTCGGATTAGGACTTCAGACTTTTACACTTTGGTTCATTGTACATACCAGTGTTGGACGGGTATCAATTTTTGAACATACCAGATGGTAAATGGCAGGTATAAACCTGGTATTGAAACCGGTATAAGATAGGTACGTACTTGGTATTACTATACATTCAGTCTCATTTCAGACTCGTAATCGTATAAGGCCGGTATTGCCTCAGGTCATACCCAGCTGGTAGGTTGTTCAATATCCGTATTGATACCCGTCCAATTGTACAAAGAAGAAATTTGAAGTACAATTTGAAGAAAAAGGACTCCCCAAAATCCAGGCTATCTATCCTTAAGGATTTTTCATTGGCTGAAAGTCAGCAATATGTTTCCGCATCATAGACAGCGAATCATGTTGCGGGATTCATTACCACTCTTGATCATAGCCTATCATGGTTAGTTACGAAGAGTAGGATCGATTGCAATTGGTGAATGCAAAAATATGTAGATATGTACTAGATTCAATTTTTGCTTTATTCTTTTTTTTTTGTGCATGGCATAGCCTAGTCACAAATTAAAGAAAATTGTCTGAAAAACACTTTGTTGATGGTTGAATGAACTTTTATGAGGAATTAATGTTTTTTTGTTTTTCAATTTTGTGATGTAACCGAGAGATTTAGCCAAGTTTGGCTATGAACAAAATATGGGAGAATGTTTTCTAGACATCCTTATATATATAGTTCGCTACCTACTTGAACCATGTATAGAAATTTGGCAATTTTAAAAGAATTTTTTGAATTTTGTTCCAAATGTTGGCGATTGAATTTGCAACATAAATTTTCTAAAATGTCACAACAGTGCCAAACTTTGCACAAAAATAAAGCACTGCAAGGAAGCTTGAAATATCACCTTTTTCAAAAACTTGAATTTTGCCAATCTTATTAAAAATCTCATATGCGTAGTAGACCCATTAGAAAGCTAGTAGACGGAAAAGTAAAAATATGTACATGCAAATATTTGAGACTTGAGAGTATCATTGAAGGTGGAACTGTGTGGACAGTCTTAAGAAAACAAGCAACGATCAGAAACATAATGAATGAATTTAACTTATTTGAACTCCTCTATTGCATGCAACATGCATATAATATGTGTAAATGTGTTTTGTATTATTCAAATTTCAAATGTGTATGTAATACATATAAATGTACATAATTATACATAGCCAAAGTGCAAATTCATAATAATATGGTGTGAAAAGTAACCACGAAAGCAAAGGAAATGATAGACCTTGGAACTCATATGTATGTGCTATGCGAAACAAATGAACAAATGGAGGATTGAGCTTGATTGAGCTCATAGTAATCAAATTCAACAATTGTTGTTAAGAGTTTAATGTGGATTGACTAATGAGCCACATCAATTCAAAACCTTTGCCCCCATAACACAAGCCATTGTCACTCGTTGAGAAGCAATAACTTTCCAAAGGGAAAGCTCACAGAATCAAGATGTTGTTAGATAGATTCTATATTGAAAGAACTTGAGAGAGAGAGATGAAGCTTTACTTTCAAGGTTCTACTTGTTTGATAGACGGCTAATAGGCTGGTATTCTGAGGGCTTGCATGAGCACTTATAAGGGTGAGAGACCCACAGTTTGACCATAACTGATTGTAAGGAGGGTCTTGCTAATGTGACATTACACCATTGGACAAGAGTCTTCCGTTATATTACATATTTTGCTACCTTCTGACATTTTCGTACCTCCCTAATACCTTTTTTGCATGCTTTTGATTGCTGGTTGGCTGAACCTTATAACTAACCCTTTTCTGTGTCCCATAACCCGTAAACTTGGGCCTCCCGTACAATCAGTTATATCTTGTTACTATGTGTGCTCTCATCAGCTCATCAGCTACATAGTCCGATGACCCATGACAATCTTGCTCAGCTAATAGGCCAGATTACTAAAGAAGGACAAGTATTTAGTACAAGGGATGCAGGTTTGCACACAAAGAAAAAAACTCAACCAACCATAGAAAACATTTGTTGAATCATATGAAAATAGAGGGTCTCAGGTGCTGAAGTTGGAACCCATAACATACAAGAGAGTGGGCCAGTTAGGGCCCATTCCCATTAGGGTGAGCAAATGACCACACTAGCTGGTGTATCTGAGTGGCTGATTAGGACCCCGACCATGCCAAATCAGCCACCCAGGTAGATTTTCGCAAAATTCAACAAGCTAAAACTCTTTGTTAAATGTTGTGGCTGAGTTCAACCTTGTTTGAAAATTAGGATGTGAATCGAGTCTTCAAACATGGCACTATTATTTGATAGGGATCATTTTAAGCTACTTCATACTATGCTATAGTCTGCAAAGAAATTTGGGATTGGAACCAAATTGAGCCCAACTAGATTGAGATAGTTAAATCCATGAGATGATGAAGGAGCCTTATAGTTGATCTAACAATAGCATTGAAGTCCATTTTCCTTTTTCTTATTTAATACGAACTTTTAGCCTTTCACCCTTTAGATTTAATTTTCCTTTATATTTTTCCTCTTTCTATATCCTTTACAGAGTGATCAAGAGCAATCCCAGACAAACCCTTCTTTTAGGCTCAAACTTACCTTGGGAGTAAGGGGAAGACAAAGTACTAGTGAGCTAAAAGGGGTTCATAACTTTTTCCTCACTTGTGGAAAAGAATTCACTTTCACTAACATGGTCAATTTTTCTTCTTCTTTAGTTATTTTTCCTTCCTTTCAACTTTATGGCCTTTGGTGGCACTTTGAAATTTTGTCCCGAAAAACATAATGGCTATAAAGGGTTCAAAATATCAATCCTTAGAAGTACTTGAATATGGTTCTGTAAGGTTGTATATATTGACATAGCCTGCGTTAAGTAGCTTTCGCATAAAATCCTGTAGTGCTTTGGACCAAGTGAAAAGGGGACAGCGTAAGCAAATGTATAAAAGCCTTGTCAAAGATGACCGGGATGAGCTTTTGGGCTTAATTGGATTTTGACGAACTGCGAACTATGGACGAAATTGCCCCTGTATATTGGGCATGTTGAAATTACATGAGTTCCTTAAAGTGTGTCCAAGCAGGCCGCAGCAAAAAATTGATTTTTTTTCTGCTCCATCTTATTTAAGGCTGTCCCGGAAAATGTTAGCTTTCCGGGGGTTTACTAGCATGTTGCAAAAGGAAAGGACAGGGTTGCCGGAACATTGGCTTTCGCCAACAGGAAACTCTGCAAAGCTCTTTTTTTTGTTTTCGAAAATAATTGGAATGCAATTACAATGTAATTGCATTATAGAGTTTGTAATTGCTTGGAAAAGTCAGATTGTTTTTTATTTGTTTTTTTTTGAAGCTTGTAAAGGAGATTTAAAGCAGATTATGTAACTTGTTTTCTGGTCTCAATTACTTTACAAAAGTTAATAAGCCCTCTTTATTTTGGCTCAAACTACCAACACCAGAAACAAGCGAAAAAAAAATCTTTTTTTTTGGGCCGCAGATTGTGCCACTTCCTTTTCTTGCAGCCAAAGTGCGTTTAACCAATCGAAATGAGATAATTGCTTACATTTGACGGGCCTGGCAAAGTGCGTGAAAGCAAGAAAAGCGCTAATATATATTATCGCTTTTTTTGCTTTGCTCCTTAACCTCAAGTACACGGCCAAGCGGGAGCAAAAAAATCTTTTTTTTGTTGTGCCCTCATAAACTAATTTTTGCGTTTTCTTACTCAAAGTCTTTCTCTCTCCTCGCCTCCATTCCACGCTGCGGCAGAAAGATAAATTATTTGTCTCTAAAAAAATAGAAAGGCGCCATCCCGCATTTTAAAATGGGCAAAAATACCACCTAATTGAACACCACCTAATTTATCTACTAAGTACCCCGTCCCAAATGCAAACTCCTTTGTCTTTATAAAATACAAAGATTAAGTTGACAGGGATAACCGTCCTGGTCTTGAGAGAAAGAAAACTTTTCTTTTTTTTCTATTTTTTTTTACCCCCGACGAACTCAGGATTTTTATAGTCTTGGTGGCTGAGACAAATTGATCTGAAGAAAATTATTGCCTATATTTTTTCTCATTTTTAAAATATTTTTCCAGGGCTGATCAATATACCAATAATTAAGTTTTCCGTAAACTGGTGGAATACATTGCATCAACCTTCCGTGTTTTCAAATTCACAATCTGACACTTTCACCAAGTAAACCGAGCCAACTCACATTACGCACTTTCTAAGATAGCTTTTTAATTCCACTCTTATGTAACATAGTTCTTCACAAACTAGATCAATTTATGCTCAGTATGGAAAAAAAATTCAAAGAAGGAAAAATGTTACAAGACGCAAAATTTCAACTTACGGGTTCTTC